>Ga0228701_1000337_pt1 | contig 41359 bp, 35 predicted proteins | sample McNCre117_Aug_MG_2_FD_178017 | JGI IMG/M metagenome (GOLD analysis project Ga0228701, IMG submission 178017) | Freshwater microbial communities from McNutts Creek, Athens, Georgia, United States - 11-17_Aug_MG | ecosystem: Environmental > Aquatic > Freshwater > Creek | place: USA: Georgia... | reverse complement strand
TTGGTGGAGCGCATCGTGCCGCGCAACCAAACCATTCCCACCGCGATGGCGCAAGACTTCACCACCTACCAAGACGGTCAAACCGCCTTGGCCTTGCATGTGGTGCAGGGCGAACGCGACATGGTGGCCGACTGCCGCAGCTTGGCGCGTTTCGAGTTGCGCGGTATTCCCCCCATGGCCGCAGGCGCTGCGCGCATCCGCGTGACCTTCACGGTGGACGCCGATGGCATGCTGAGCGTCAGTGCCGTTGAACAAATGAGTGGCGTGACCGCCCACACCACCGTCAAGCCGTCCTATGGTTTGTCGGATGACCAAATTGCCACCATGTTGCAAGACAGTTTCAAGACGGCAGAGCAAGACATCAAAGCGCGTGCTTTGGTGGAGGCCCGTGTGGACGCCGACCGCATGTGGCTGGCCACCCAAAGCGCGCTGGAAGCTGATGGTGATTTGTTATCGTCCGAAGACCGCACGCGCATCGATGCATTGATGGCGGCCACCTTAGACGCCAAAAAGCTCGACGATGCAGCAGCCATCGAAGCCATCACCGAAGCGTTGGCCAAAGGCACCGAATCCTTCGCCGCCCAACGCATGAACCGCGGTATTCAACACGCCTTGGCCGGACAAAACATCGAGAATATGTAAATGACAGTCATCAAAATTTTGCCCCATGCCGAACTCTGCCCACAGGGCGCAGAGCTGCAAGCTGCCGCTGGCAGCACCATTTGCGAAGTGCTGTTGGAAAACCACATCAACATCGAGCACGCCTGCGACATGAGCTGCGCCTGCACCACCTGCCACGTGATCGTGCGCGAAGGTTTCAACTCCTTGAATGAAGCCGATGAAAACGAAGACGATTTGCTCGACCGTGCCTGGGGCTTGGAGCCCAATTCACGCCTGAGTTGCCAAGCCATCGTGGCGCAGCAAAACTTGGTGGTGGAAATTCCTAAGTACACGATCAACCACGCCAAAGAAAACCACTGACCATGCGCCAGATTTTTCTAGACACCGAAACCACGGGCTTGTCGCCAGATGAGGGTGACCGCGTGGTTGAAATTGGTTGTGTCGAGCTGCTGCACCGCAAGCTCACCGGCAACAACCTGCATTTCTATTTGAACCCTGAGCGCGACAGCCATGAAGAAGCCTTGCGTGTTCACGGCTTGACCTCGGAGTTCTTGAGCGACAAACCCAAGTTTGGCGAGGTGGTGGACCAATTTTTGGCCTACATCGAAGGTGCCGAAATCCTGATCCACAACGCGCCGTTTGACATCGGGTTCTTGAACAAAGAGCTCGAACTCCAAGGGCGCCAACCTTTGCGCACCTACATCGATGCCGTCACCGACACCTTGGTGATGGCCAAAGAAATGTTCCCCGGCAAGCGCAACTCGCTCGATGCTTTGTGCGACCGCTTGGAAGTTGACAACTCAGGCCGTACCTTGCACGGCGCTTTGCTCGATGCCGAGTTGCTGGCCGACGTCTACATCAACATGACGCGCGGCCAAGATGCCTTGCTGATGGATGTCGAAACGGGCGACGCCGACACGCGCAGCACCGAGGCGGTGGACCTGCGCCACATCAGCTTGCCGGTGATTGCCGCGTCTGAGCAGGAGCTGTCCCAGCATGAAGATGTGCTGGCCCAACTCGATAAAGCCAGCAACGGAAAAACAGTTTGGCGAAATGCCGCAAATTTTGTGGCATAATCATGGTCTTTCCAGCGATGGATAAGGGCGGTTAGCTCAGGGGTAGAGCACTGCATTCACACTGCTTAATTGCCGAATTTTTTGTGTCAAAAAAATTGAGAAATTTCTTTTTAAATTCAAGCACTTGCAACGTAAAGTTAAAGTGATTTAAGAAGAAAAAAGTAGTAAAGTCCAACTATACTACTCGTCATAGATTTTTCTATGTCTTTTCTTAGATTTTGGGTACGCAAAAGTAGGTAGTTTTGAATGTGTCGGTGATAGTTAAGTCACTGAAGTAGCAGAGCAAAAAGCTTGGTGCGTCAAAGTACCAAGCAGTAAAGAATCTGGGTCGTTAACTCAGCGGTAGAGTGCCACCTTCACACGGTGGAAGCCAGTGGTTCGATCCCACTACGACCCACCAGATCAAAAAAGCACTGATGAACTCAGTGCTTTTTTTTGTTCCAAGCGCTAGCAACTCGCTTGAAAAAAACGTATAAATTTTTAAGCCCTACAAGCAATAAATCCGCTGCCCAGCTAGTCAGCACAGCCCTCATTCGTAAAAGTGCGCTGTAGGGCTTTTTTGATGCCCGCACGCTTTGTCCGATTGGGTTCTGCGTCCGTAAAAAATTGGGCTGCGGAAAATTTAGGTGAAGTACTTTTCAACTCAGGGTGGTGATTTTTACTCGGTACCCAGCACCCTAAGTGCTATTCCCAAGGACGCGGTCTACGCTTGCTTTGCAGCTCGCCAATATTCATTTCGCCTTGCAACGGAGCAGCATAGAAGCGATCAATCATTTCAGGACTGGTTCGTGCGTTCCTCGCGAGCGTCAACGTGTCCACCGTTCTGCCGAACATCAATCTAAACATGATGCTGCTGTGGCGGAGACTGTAGAGGCTTCGGGGCTCACCCACGTTGCTGATTTTTAAACGTGTTGCATCAAGCACGATGTCAAACTGCTTAGCAAGTGATTTGATAGCGTTGTCTCGGGACTTGGCTTGCGTCATAAAAACATAGTCTGTAGGTTCAACGGGTCTGCCCAACTCGACTTCCTGTCTGCGGCAGATACGTTCATAGACTTTGACCGCCCATGGCATTGTGGTGATTGGAAAACTATGCCCCTTACTTGGAGGCAGGGTGAGGCGCAAATAAGTCCACTCGCGTTTGATAACTTCAACGTGCTTGTGTTGCATGTTGCGAATGTCAGTTGGACGGATATAGCTGTTCACCATGAACACGATTAGGTCTGATAAATCTTTGGTCATTTGATAGCGCTTTATCAATCGATCATTGGGACCTAGCTTGCCTCCAACTTCACAAAAATAGGTCTCTTCCTCTTTCTCCCCGTGAAAGCGCCATTCGATCCGCTTGCCTGCAAATTTCTTGCTGATCTTTGTGATCTGTTTGTATTCGCCAACGTTGAACCATCCGCGTGGCCTGTCCTCAACGCCCACTTTTGGAAACTCAGGGATGTGCTTGACGTAGCTGTACCTAGCGGCATGTTGCAAAACTTTGCGCACAAGACCCATGTAATTGCTAATCGTTGAAATGCTCAGCTTGGGCTCGAGCTTGGACAACATCTGAAGGAACTCATCTAAAACTTTGTAGTTGATGCTCAGAATATCCATGTGCCCGAAGAAGGGCAGGATGTGCTTGTCCATTCGCAGCTCGATGTTTTGGTAAGTAAGTTTTGCCAACTGCTTGCGCTCAACTTTGGCTCTTTCAAATTCCATGAGCAAGTTGGTGACTTTTCTAAATGGTATGACCTCGGCAGCGTTGGTATCAATTGGCAGACCTTCAAACACAGTGACTCCGTGCATGCGAAGGTTAATGTCGTCGTAGAAGCGTTTGGCTGCCTCTAGTGCATCACGTTTGTTTTCTGTTTTGGTCGTGCGTTTGTAGATGTGGCTGTCGGCGTAGTATCGAACCCACCAATAGCTGGATGCTGGAATTTTGAAAATCACAAGCTTTCGAGGGTAGCCAGGGATCCGTGTGATGGTGTCCTGTAGCGGAACAGATCTGTGGCGGTTTTGGGTGTCGGGTTCAAATGCTCGGACCATGGCTACTACTCGCAATGTTTTACATAGTGTGTTTTCTGAAAAGTAGGGCAGTCAACCGGAAATGGCTGGGCCTGTGGCTTTTAGACGATCAGGTTGAAGACTCAACTAAATCTTCATTTTCTGGTTCTGCTTCAACTTGTGCCTTTGCCTTCTTACTTTTCCAGTAGTGCTGGTCATGCCAGTCTTCAAGAAAAGATCTAGCGTGATCAATTGCCTGTGCACCATATCCATGCATTAGTGATTGAAACTTTGCGATTTCAAAATCAGAAATGAACTGATCATTGATGCCATCGCGTGCAATTTCATCTTTGTGTTTTTGAATCCTTGAGGGCCAATTTCTAACCTCATCGGTGATGCTTCTGACTTGCTCATACGCGCGATTCAGCTTTTCTAGCTGCTTGATATCGCTGGCATCGACGTAGTACGTGCCGTAGCACTTGTTTGCATACTTCAGCAAAAAGAAAGAGTTGGATTCAATCTCTTTGTCTGTGAATAGAAAGTGTGACATTTCCATCTGCGCCCAGTAGCCTGCTTCTTTTTCTAAAGCGTTTGAGCTGACATAGAGGGATAGTTTTGCCAAGACACGGATGTAATCTTTGTGATGCCCGTGGGACTTGTAGTAGGTGAAATTCTCCGTGCCAAGCAGCCTGATCATTTCTTTACGCTTGGGTAGTTCTTTTTCATCTTCAACATTCCAAAGCATGATTGAGCCGCGCTTGATTTTTTCAAATAAGTCGTAATACACATCGTTCTCCTTCCATGTGCTCCCTAAACCCGAAGGTCTAGGGATTGAGGTTGATTGATAGAGTTAAGCGGGCTGATGAATCGTGACGCCACCGATGGTTGTGCTTTGTGGTGCATTGAGCATGACCTCGGGTTGAACAGCGCCATTGATTGCAGGTAAGCCACCAGGTTGATAGCCCTTGTCGCCCGGCTTCATGCCCCAGCCAGAAGTAATGCCAAGTTTTTCGCGCAGTACGTCCAGCTTTTCTTGCATGGCTTCTAAGTCATCTGGCATGCTGGCTTCTGATATCAAGTTCAATAACTGTGACTCAGTTGCTTGATTCACTTTGAAAAATCTGACCACTCGTCGTTCATTGCCGCCGGGGTTCACGCAGACCGCAAACTCGAACATGCCTTCCTTTTTGCCTTCAGCCACGGTGTTTAAGACAAATCGATCATCAACCTGCACGATGGTTTGAGCCGACTTTGCGTTGGCTTGCAAAATCTTCTTAAGCATCTGAGTTTTGGCCTCCTTGTGCTCTTTGATGCTTTTGTTCGACTCCTCTTCTTCCTTGGTAGCCGTGATCTTTCCGATGCCACCACGCTCCTTGATGTAGTTGGGCAGTTCTTGGGCGGTCAGATTTTCGTCATGTGCTACTTGTAATACTTTTGAATACGAGTAAGCGGTTTGGCGATCCATTGGAAGGATGAAACGCAGGACCGTCGTAATCCAAGGGGTGTTGATCTGAGTCTTGATCTCATGTTCTGCTTCCATACGCTCACGCATGCGCTGCAGGATGTGGTCACGCAGGGGTGATTCATTGATCTGAAGGGCGTAGCTGTAAATGGCTCCCAAGAGGGCGTAAAGCTCCTTGGTTCCCCTGACAACATAGGTTTCCACATACTGGTCGTTCATCTTGGCTAGGTTCTGGGCTTGTCCCAAAACCATGTCTACTTGAACTTCATTGGCGCTCTTGTCACTGGGGCGGCGGCTGTCAGACCCACCTAATGCCCGGTTAATGAGCAGGCCAAAAGCCAACTCGTCTACGGGAGGGGCAGCTGGGGCAGGGCTGGGAGATACCCCATTAAACCCAGGGGGGCTTGTTTGGGCGGATTCTTGGTTCATAAAAACTCCTGTTAAAAAAATAACTTTTCGGACCGTCGGCCAGAATCGACACGACAAGCAAAGGTTAGTTTTCTGGTGGCGGAGTTTTTTCACTTTTTCGAAGGGGCACGAAAAAATGAAAGTTCAAAGGCTGGAATCGTGTAGGCAAAAAAACTTGATACCTTTTATCGCTTCTGGGCGACTAAGGTCTGAAATCACTGAGCCATTTATTTACGGCACATATTTAGAGCTTTGGTGGCGATGTTTAAAGTGTTCTAAGGAGTTCACTCAAAGCTGCCGCACTGGGATCTTTACTTCCAAAAGTGCATACACGACTTATTGCATGTTTGGTTCAGTCGAGGACATGACTTTTCAGGACTGGTGGATGACTAAGGGTCATGAATTCTTCAGCGAAAGCATTACTACCTTGCAAGTTACGCTTTATGTGAAACGCAAAAGTGGTGATGCATTTGAAATCACCGTAGATGCTTTCCAAGACGTTTCAAGCCAGTTGGCTGGCAAAGAATTTGGGTTTTGGCTTGACCAAATATGTCTTTTGAACGCGAGGGAAGGGCTGCTGTCTGAGGCTCCTTTGTCTTGGCCAATTTTTCGTAGCCGAATCACCTACGATGCTATTTCGCAGCTCTTGAGCATCATGGAAATCCATGATCAAATCATTCGTAATGCGCCCAGAACCAAGCTGTGGCAAATTGGCGAACAACTACGACTCAATCCGCAGGCCATGCCTAAATTTGGAGACTTTCCAATTGATATTGCAGACAAGCACAAGGCGATGGGTCAGACTGTCAGCAGTTATTTGAGGAAGGGCCGGGGTCTAATAGATAACGCCTGCCGAGGAATGTTCCCAAAATTCAAAACCTAACTTAATCGAAATCAAAAATAAATAGGAGCGATCATGAGTAATTCTTACGAAATTGCAGCGGCTACATATTTTCTGATTGGCATTTTTTTGGGCACGATAGGGCCAGCAGGAAAAGACATCGCTAAAGAGGTAGATCGAGCGAGAGGCTCGCCTATGACTAATGCATTCATGGAAAGAGAAGCGCCATCTGAGGTCAAGCTCTTTTTCTTCAGGATCACAATAACGCTTGGCTTTGTTCTTTTATGGCCATTTTTTATATATGGCATCATGAAAGAACATAACCGGTCCCTTGCTCTGGATAAAAAACTAGAGGACGAAAGGGCAGAAGGAATTTGGTTCCATTACATGGGTGGCCATGGAACCATTACATGCAAAGATTGTGATCACAGCGAAGAGGTTACATCGTTTATTCACGGGATCAACAGCAGCAGCTCTGGTTTTCAATGCCAAGGTTGTGGAAAGCTATCTTCAATTAGAGCAGGCGGACCTGGACGAGCTGATGAATATGAAGAAAGTTTGGAATGTGAGTGCGGCGGAGCATTTAAGCGCGATAAAGTAATCTTCTGTCCAAGTTGTAAATCAAAAAATTTATCTTATCAAATGCAGTACATCACGTAATTTAGGTTTTGGTAATTAATGCAAAAATAATTAGTATCTATATCGGACTGGAGCTGATATTTTTTTGTGGCAAAGATCAAGTATTAAATTAGTAACTACATCTTGATTTTCTATCTTAATATCATTGATTAATGCGCTTGCCTTGTCAAACATGCCGAGCTCTCTGTAAAGTTCAGCTAATTCAATAGGATATTCTTTGAGGTAGGCTTCTGATTCGGATTCCACTAGTTCGATTAATCGAATCATATTTTTCCGTTGAATTTCTGTCGGTTCGAAGGATGGAAAGGAAATAGGCGCTTGTGGAGCAGGAGGTGCACTAGTTTGAGTTCGAAAAAGTAATTTATCTATAAATCTTTTGAATGAGTTACGCTTGTCTGGATTAGCTCGATGCCAATCAGAAGCCCACTTCAGTTCGGTCGCTTCTTGTTCTGCTGCTCGATGAGCTATGTATATACCTCTGTAACCATCATTTAGGTGCATCCAATATGCTCTACGCGCAGCTAGTTCTACTTTTTGAGAACTAGCAGATTGAATCGCTAAAGGTAAATCAGAATCGTGTAAATGCTTAGCGAAGTAGGGATTGTCATCTGCATCCAGTCCCGTAGACGTGCAATCGCTCATCATGAAGAAGGTTCCACACTCACATTTACGTAAACCTCCGTCATTTGGCATTAATGAATTTTCTCTTTTGCCATCTGTCCAAAATGCACTTGCAGTAAAGTTTACGGATGAAAATTTTGCTTGAGCGTAAATTGTTCGACAGCACGGACTTGCAACTAATTCGTAGCCACGAATCCTAGTCATATTTTATTTTCTTACTGGCCAAATACTTTTGGATGTCAAATAATTTGGCCCGCTTATTTGAGAAAAAAATTGGTTCTTAAAATCATGCAGTGAGGAAGCCCTCATGACTGTGACTTTATAATTTTTTGAGCCTGAAAGTCTAAATCCGTAATCAAGCTCAATACCGCAAACTTTGGAGCCAAAATAGCGAAGATGTAATTCTTGGCAAGATGAAACTATAATGTTAGAAATTAAATCTGGAGCATGCTCATTTAAAATTCTAACGGCTTGATCACAAAATTGATTGAAGTCATTTTTCCAGAAATTATTCTTTATTTCATCGGAAGACTTAGGTCCAATGAAAATTCTTACATAAGTAACCTTAGACTTCCTTATCCATTGCAAAAATTCTATGAAGAGCTTGCTGTAATACTGCGATCCCAAATCAAAGTATCTGTCAACTATGGCGATTGAATTGTCAGACATGATGATTGGATGAATAATCTTGTGCCAATCATTTGGGGTTTTGAAAGGCATATTCAAAGAGCCAAGTTCTCTGTCTGAGTTCTCGAGATAGCCATCTAAATCTGTTACGTTTCCGTTATAAATCAATTCTTTCTGATCAATCTGTAAATCGAATGGATTATCTCTGCTAATAAGCGATATCAATTCTCTCCACTTCTTGTTATTAGGTGATTGAAGATTATTTCCTCTTGTTTTAATAATAGAAGACTTAAACTTCTCAAGCATAGCCATTTTCTTGAAAGAATCGATTGAATTGGAATCTTTCAAGATGTTTTGCACCTGATTAAACCAATCGTCAGGCAAATCTTGAACATATCTTGAGTGATCTAGGCGTAGTTCCCGCAAGAGTGTAATTGCATCATCTCTTAAGATTGATTCAGGTTGCATTGCAACCTCATGAAATAGTTTTTTCATTTTTTTTCAAAAAACAAATCTTCATATCTGTCCTCAAAGAAACCATTTGGCCAGACATCTATAAAGTCACCTTCTTTATCTATTCTGATCCAATGAATTACAGATCCATCTTTAGTTGGGTTTATATATATCAATGATAAATTTTTATTAGTGAAAATCTGACTTGATTTGTGATCGCTATTTTCCTTAATTCTTCTTAAAAGTCTTAATATCAAATGCTCACTGTGCGTTTCCATGGTGATTTTTCGGACTGGAATTCCTCCGTGTTTTTCGTTAATACTTTTATTCTTCTGTAGAGCATATATAAAGAGGTCGCCTAATATTGCTTGTGCTTTTGGGTGTAAGTGAAGTTCTGGCTGTAGAAATACTAAGTGATCGGAATTTATTATTGATGAGACAACAGGTAAAACTTGAGATATCCCTGTGCCTACATCCCCAAGTCCTAATTCATTTTTATTCGAATCAGAAAGAAAGAAATCTATGTAAACATTTCTAATGTGTGAGCCTTTCCATTTGCTTAAATTTGCCCACGGATGTTTTTTATCCTTTATATCTACAACATTAATCCGATATGACAGTTTATGAGAGTCGCTTAAAATATTACCCAGCCAATTATTTACTTCTTTTAGGTCGATACTGCCGCTGCGATATGTTAAGGTTTTTAGTTTCTCTTTTGCTAATTCATAGGCTAGATTTCTAAAGGATGATGCGGTATTAATTGAAATGTCTTTTAAATTTCCGACGTTGTCATTTCCTTTTGCTCCTATTTCGAACTTGTATTGTAATTCTGAGACGGAGCTGATGGGACGCAAAGAGGGTAAAGTTTCACCGGCAAACTTTTCGAAAATTCTTATAGGTTTAAAAAATACAATGTGGATGCAAATTAATGCGTACGAAACTTCATATAGATCGCTTACATTTAAACCGAACTGAACGTCTGGTCCGATGTTGAAATCAAAATCCTCATAGCTCTTTATGTCTAAAAAATATGAAGGGCTATCGATTATTTGCCCCCCAGTAATCTCTTTATTTAATTTTCTTTTATCCCGGCTTTTTTTATAAACTGGGGTGTTAGCTAATTCACTGTTGATTTTTTTGGAAAATTCTTGAGAATATAATTTATTCCAAAAGCTCTTTGATATTTTGAAATATATTTCATCGTCATACGTAGTTTCATCGCAGCCAATAGATAAAAATCCAATAAGTTCCTGATCTGCGAAAGTGTATATATCTAAGTCCCATTCTTTACCTTTTGATTCAACGATTAAGGTAATTCTGTTTGGGCATGTATCCGTGGTGTGTGCTGCATTTTGTTTATTGTGAAGTTTTTCAATTTCATTCATTAAATGAAACCAAGATACTGATGTTTTATAATTTTCTGGATCGTCTGATCGTGTCTTATATTCTTTCCAATCTATTGATATTCCGACATAGCTTGAGCCTTTGACATTTTCACCGGCTGCTTGTATAAATTTTTTTAATTCGCTAGGTCTGAGATTTGAAATAATTGATGCTAATGTCGATTTGCCACTTGAATTGGGTCCTGTTAGTATATTCAAGCATGTTAATGGAGCAATATTCCATTTTTTAAATGAACGAATATTTTTAAAAAGAACACAGGTTCTAATGTCATCATTTCCTTGCGCATTCGAATCAATAAGTTCGAATGCTGAAAGGCACTCTTGTAGTGTTTCAAAAGTTAATTGCATTTTTATTTTTTTGAATTAATCATCTTCATTATTAAATACAGCCCCCAAGCCAGTCGCAGTGCTACCCATCCTTGTGCTGCCATCAGTGCTGAAGCTACCCATCTGGGTGAACGTGGATCCGTCTGATCCCACGGTAGTAGAACCCATACGCGTGTAGGTAGTGCCGTCGCTGCTAACGCTGGTGGTGTCGCTGACTCGCTGGATGGTTTCTCCTTCGCTTGACACTGCTAGTTGACCCAAAATTTGCCAAAACGACATGATTGACTCCTTTAACAACAGATACCGCTATGCTAGGTCTCTATATTAGCTTGAATTGTTCATTGGTGCATCATTTTGATTAACTGTAGATGATTCTTATGCTAAAGTGGTATAGAAATAACATTGGGGACAGTTTTGGTCAGTAAACAAGCCGCTGAACAGCTGAGCAGACTCTCACAAGCCCAAAGGGAGAGGCTGTTCTATATAGAGGTCAAAGCCTTCTTCTGTGGCGATTTGACCCGTGCTGACATTGAACGCCGCTTCGGAGTCAAGCCAGCTGCTTCTGCCAGAGACCTCTCTAGTTACAAAAGTCTTGCACCCAACAACCTCGTTTACAACGCAGCTCTAAGAAATTACGAGCCAACCGACCGTTTCAACCCCGTTTTTGAGCACAGTGCTGATCGTGTTTTGGCTTGGTTCAGAGATGGCTATGGGGATAGTTTAGATCTCAAGATCCAGCGAACCGTTCCCTGCGAAGCTGCGTCAGATCTCGTTCGGCCAGACTTAGAGACACTGGCTGTCCTGACTCGTGCCATTGCTGGCCGTAAGCAAGTCAAGGTCAACTACTTATCCTTGACATCCGGAGCTTCTACAAAGACTCTTTCACCATTGGCATTGGCAGACACTGGGCAACGTTGGCATCTTCGCGCCTATGACTGTGAACGTGAGCGCTTTGCTGACTTTTCAATCACACGCATTGTCAAAGCAAAGCCATTAGAGATTGACATTCCGTTGAATCAAAGAATTGAAGCTGATGTTCAGTGGGCGAGGGTGGTTCGGCTTGAATTGGTGCCACACCCCGGAGTTGAGCATCCTGAGGCTATCGAAGCCGACTATCAAATGCAGGATGGCATGCTGGTGTTGGATATGCGTGCGCCTTTGGTCGGGTACGCGTTGAGAAGGTGGGCTGTTGATTGCACAGAAAAGAATTCCTTAGATCCTAAATCTCACCATTTGCGACTACGTAATCTTCAAACACTTTACGGCGTTGAAAGCGCTGCTTTGGCTCCTGGCTATGTGAGTCTTGAGGCAAGTCTATGAGCCTTTACAACACAGAAATTTCGAGAGGCTCTCTGTTGCCGTTAGAAAGCAAGCGGATAGCTACTCTTCTGTTGACATACCCAGATCCGGCCTCTTGGAAGAAGGCTATCGAGGTTGACAATATTTTGCAAAAAGACACGGTCGGTACAGCCGTTCGTCAGTCCGTCCTCATTAAGAAAAGACTGGCAACGCTTGATGCCACAGCGTGGAAGTTAATTACTGAACGTGAAAACGAAGTAACCAATCAACTACTGTTTGCAGCAGCAATCAAACAAAACAAGTTGTTGGGCGATTTCATGCGAAATGTCTACGCAAATCGCCAGCAACAAATGGAGCCTGACATCAGTTTGGCCAGCTGGGAAGACTTCCTGACTGAGTGCGCGCACCATGATTCCTCCGTGGCCACTTGGAACGAAAACACAAAGCTAAAAATCATCAATGGTATTGCCCGAATTTTGATTGAGGCCAAGTATCTAGTGGATCGAAAGTCCATGAAGCTTTCCCCCAGAGATTTACATCCCGTTGTCCGGCGGTATCTGGCTGAACGCAATGAAAAATTTGTCCTCGATTGCCTGGAGCGCACGAAATGACTCTTACGCTTGATGAACGTCTAAATCAAATCATTCCAAGAATCACTTCTGCTGACTTTCTCGGTAGCAAGGGGTTGGGGAATGAAATTGGTTTTTGGATTTTCGATTACCCACCAGATCGCGAAATGGACGTGCGTGACTTTTTGAACGGCACCGTTCTGCCTGCACTATCCAAGCAAGTACCTAGCGTCCGAGCAGGAACCGTTAATTTATTAACGCTTGTTTCAGACCTCTTGCAAGAACGGAATCTCCTTGAAAAAGCCATGGAGATGCAGCAATCCAAAGGGGACGAAAGCACACTGGCAGCTTTACGTTCGGTGCTGAAAGAAGACAAGCTTGCACAAAAAATTGCAGCCCAATTTGACATCCCAAACCTTGACCTTTTGATATTAACGGGCGTTGGCTCTGTCTACCCCATGCTGAGAACGCACACGCTTTTGTCCGCGCTCCACCCAATCATGGGCAACACGCCACTGCTGATGTTTTTTCCCGGCAAGTACGACGGGCATTCGCTTCGACTCTTCAACACGCTCGCAGAAGACCACTACTACCGGGCTTTTCGCTTGATTCCAGAAACTGTGTGAAAGACACAAGTCGACGCAAATAATTGATTCGAAAGAAAACGAATATGAAAATCAAAGACCTGTTCCTTAAGCCCATAGATCGCCCCATCAATGGCGTTATCAAAGCTGACCAGATGGATGCCGCCAGCGTGTGGCAAGAGCTGGAAGAGTATGTCGTAACAAAACAAATCAGCGACTACCTCGGCAAGTTCTTTGATGCTTACCTTGAAGCAATGGATCGGCCAAATGATGCGGCCATCACAGAGCGTATGGGTGTTTGGGTATCTGGATTCTTCGGCTCCGGTAAGTCGCACTTCATCAAGATTCTTTCGTACCTGCTTGAAAATCTCGAGGCCCACAACCCATTGACTGGGGAGAAGCGCATAGCGAATCAGTTCTTTGATCAGCAAAAGATCAAAGACATCATGTTGATGGGTGACATCCAACGTGCCACAAAAGGAACGGCCGATGTGATCTTGTTCAACATCGATGCCAAAGCCGACAGCAAGTCGGATCGGGATGCAATCTTGCAAGTGTTTCTTCGAGTCTTTAACGAAAAACTTGGTTACTCTGGTGACGCTCCGCACATTGCAGACATGGAAAGGTACTTGGTTTCCAAAGGGGCTTACGACACGTTCAAGACAGCATTTGCCGCTTCAAATGGCAGCACGTGGGACAAGGAAAGAGATGCAGTTGACTTCCTGCGTGATGACATCGTTACCGCATTGGCAGAGTCACTCAAGATGACTTCTCAATCGGCGGGCACTTGGTTTGATAACGCTCGTGAGAGCCATAAGATAAACATTGAAGGTTTTGCCAAGATCGTTAACGACTACTTGGTGACCAAGCCTGCAACTCACAAAGTTATTTTCTTAGTTGATGAGGTTGGACAGTTCATTGGCTCCAACTCGCAGTTGATGCTGAGCCTTCAAACCATTACCGAGCAACTTGGCACCCAATGCAAGGGTCGCGCATGGGTGATTGTCACCAGTCAAGAAGACATCGATGCCGCCATTGGCGAAGCCAACAAAGCCAAGTCGCAAGACTTTTCAAAGATCCAGGGTCGCTTTCACACCCGACTTTCATTGGCCAGTAGCAACACAGATGAAGTGATTGGCGAGCGTTTGCTTACAAAGACAGATGCTGCAAAGACAGAGCTCAAGAAAGAGTTCGCTGGCAAAGGTGACGTGATCAATAACCAGTTGTCGTTTGTCGGTAATTCTGTTTCGCTCAAGGGCTACAAAGACGCGGACGAGTTTGCGGCCTTTTATCCATTCGCCCCTTACCAATTCACTCTGCTGCAAAAAATCTTCGAAACCATCCGCAAGGTTGGCGCAACCGGCAAACATCTCTCGCGTGGCGAGCGCTCATTGCTTGATGCATTTCAGTCTGCTGCCGTGCAAAACTTGGGTAAAAACACTGATGCCCTGATTCCACTCTATGACTTTTACCCGTCGATTGAGAGTTTCATCGACGGCATGGCCAAGCGTTCCATTGACGAAGCGCCTTTAAATCCTGCCCTGCAGCCGTTTGATACGCAGTTAATCAAGGCGATGTTCCTCATCCGATACATCCCTGATATCGTTAAACCAACAATTGACAACCTGGCTACGCTTTGCATCGACGAAGTTGATGCTGACAAGTTGGCGCTCAAGCGAAAAGTTCAAACCAGCTTAGATCGCCTCGAACAGCAACGTCTGGTCAGTCGCAATGGAGATCTTTGGTTCTTCCTGACCAACGAGGAGCGGGATGTTGCGCGTGAGATCGGCCATGTCGAAGTCTCTGCCGCTGAAAAGTCTCGCCTTTTGGCTGAGCTGGTTTTTGACGAAATACTGGGTGGCCAAACTAAGATTCGTCATCGGGATACCAAGGCAGATTACGACTTCAATCGTTTGCTCGATGGCGCGCCTTACAGACAAGCTAACCAGACTCTGAGCTTCGAAGTACTGACGCCTCTGGGCGACGACTACGAAAAATTGCGGAGCGCTAAGTGCATTTTGCGAAGCAGCGAAGGCAATGGTCGAGCCATCGTGAGATTGGCTGAAGGCGAGCGCTTGGACATCGAACTTGCGCTTTATCAGCAGATTGAAAAATACATTGTTAGTCCAAAAGCAGACCAAGCGACGCCATCACTCAAGCGCATCTTGGCAGATCGCAAAGACGAGAACCGGGAGCGCCGTCAGCGATTGGTGTACCAACTCACGACATTGATGACGCAAGGCGATTTTTTTGCCTTAGGACAGTCAGTGCAAATCAAAGCCACAACAGTGGAAAAAGTTTTGGATGACCTCCTGAACTATCTAGTAACGAATACCTACAGCAAGCTTCCGTACATCAAAGTTCGCCAAGCTGATCCGATTGGTGAGATCAGAGCGGTACTTACTGCTGACACTGTGGCAGCCGCTGGACTTGTTTTGGATGGCGAGGAAGGTAATGCACTTGCCATCAAAGAAATGCGCGATTATTTGCACCTAGCTGCAAGCCAGACGCGAGTCCTCTTGTCTGACGTGGTGGATCGGTTTTCAGGCATCCCTTGGGGTTGGAAGCCTGAATGGGAAACAGTGCTTCTAGTTGCTCGGCTTTTCATGGCCGGTGAAATCAAGTTGTTACTTGAAGGCGCAGATTTAGATCCTGCGGCGGCAGTGGAGGTGCTTACTAAAGCTGCGCGCTTTAAACAAGTTTCAATCCTCAAACGGAAAGTTTCTGACGCCAGCAGTCTCAAGCGCGCCCGCGATCTCTACAAAGAGTTGTTTCATAAACTTGGCCGAGATGAGGAAGACAGCTTGGTGGCTGACTACCGTTCTCGTTTAGGCGAGTGGCAAACGGACCTCAATGCCTTCACATTGACTGCCAGCACAGCCCACCATCCAGGCAAAGCTGACATCGATGTCGCACTAGGTCGCATTGCTCAGCAGTTGGCTGTGCGTGACAGCTTTGCGTTTATAGAAACATTCCTGGGTGCCAAGGACGACTGGCTTGATGCATCAGAGGACATTCATGACTTAGTGAACTTCTACAAAACCCAGATTGCAGTTTGGCGCAAACTGTTAGATGGTCTCCGGGGCTTTACCGACAACCGTGAGGCACTCGATAAAGTGCCTCAGGCAGCCACCGCTTTGACCGAGCTAACTCAAATTCGAGACAACGCCAAGCCCTACGGCATGGTGAATCGCATTGAACCATTGCTGGCCACGGTGACTTCTGTTAACGAACAGCTTGCCCAAGAGAAGCGTGATCGCGCTCTTCTTTCTATTGATGAAAAGCTCGCTGAAGTTCAAGCAAAGCTGTCTGCAGTTTCTGCAAACCCAGATGTCAGCAACAGGGCATTGCGCCTGCTGCAAGACCTCAAAGCCCGTATCGCTATTCAAACCAGCATCGCCCAAATTTTGTACCTGCAAAGTCAAGGCGGGGATGCCATGGATGAGGCCATAACCCTGATTGAAGCCGCCGTTGCCGTCAACCCACCGCATTTGGCGGAACCTGGCAGTTCGACAAAGCCCCCGCAGACTGGGATGGTCAATGTGCCACAAGCGCCTGCGAAAACGACCAAAGTTGTTAAGGCATCCGAGTTTTCCAGCAAAACATACCTAGAGACCGAGGCCGATGTAGATGCCTATATCAGCAAGCTCAAAGAAGAGTTGCTTGCTGCAGTTCGCTCTGGCCAAATCGCTCGTATCCAATAAAGAAAAATGAATAAAGCAAACCTCAAGTCCTACGCACCACAGGCCCGCAAAGACTTCATTGCGGCCGTTACAGCGCGCGCAAACCAACTGGGTTTATCCAATAAAGCAGGCGAATTAGAAGTGGCCATCGCTCAAACGCAGGGCGACGTCACTTTAATTGCAGGCCAAGCATGGCCATCCAAAATAAATGGCCAGCGCGATAAGCTAATCGAAAACATCCGTAAAGATGGCTTTGAACACACGATGGAATCAGTTTCCTACACGTGGTTTAACCGCTTTGCTGCTTTACGCTTTATGGAACTACATGACTATTTGGGCCATGGATATAGAGCACTATCCAGCACTGCTGGTGGGTTACCTGACATTCTCACTCATGCAGCGGACTTGACGAACGATTTACCTGGTCTCAATGTCGCAAAAATCACTGATCTCAAACTAGCAGGTAATCGTGACGGTGAGCTATATCGAATGCTACTTGTAGCTCAGTGCAACGCTCTATCACGAACAATGCCCTTTCTATTTGAGCGGATCGACGACGACTCCGAGTTGTTACTGCCCGATAACCTACTACGCAGCGACTCCGTCATTGCTAAGCTGGTGAAAGAGATCCCGGAGGAAGATTGGACAGAAGTTGAAATCATTGGGTGGCTGTATCAGTTCTACATCAGTGAGAAGAAGGACCAGGTCATCGGCAAGGTCGTCAAAAGCGAAGACATCCCTGCCGCCACCCAGCTATTCACGCCTAACTGGATCGTGCAATACCTGGTGCAAAACAGCGTAGGCCGCCTTTGGCTGATGGCCAACCCACAAAGCTCTTTAGCTAAAGAGTGGCCTTACTACATCCCTCCCGCCGAACAAACGTCGGAGGTACAGGCCCAGCTTGATGCCCTAATTCAGACCCGCGCGCGGGAAGATGGCGACACACTCAACCCTGAATCGATCACCGTGCTAGACCCAGCCTGTGGCAGTGGCCACATCCTAGTAGTAGCCTATGACGCACTCAAATCTATTTATCTAGAGCGGGGATACCAACCTAGATCTATTCCACGTTTGATACTGGAAAAAAACCTCTTCGGCTTAGACATTGACGATCGTGCAACCCAAATGGCGGGGTTTGCCCTACTAATGAAAGCACGCGCTGATGATCGACGGTTATTCACTGCAACGGACGAAACTGGCAACCTGCAATCGCCAAAACTAAATGTATTTTGCTTGCAAGAAAGCAAGGGTTTGAGCGTGGATGAACTCGCAATACATCTTTCTCCATTCAAGGTCCACCGCGCCACGATCGCTGTCCTTATCGACATATTTGAAAACGCCAAAACCTTTGGATCACTTACTCAGATTCCTTACCATGTCAAAACTCAACTAAATTCACTTTCGGAAATTCTTAGACTGGTCAAGATCGAAGGGGATATCTACGCCCAGGCTTCAGCTACTGATTTATTGCCGCTGGTGCTGCAGGCTCAAGTCTTAGCTATGCAATTCGACGCCATAGTTGCCAACCCGCCATATATGGGTACGAAAGGAATGACGCCGACAGTAAAGTCTTATCTAAGAACAAACTATCCAAGCGGAGAAAAGGATCTTTTTGCCGCCTTTATAGTTCGCGCCATTGAATGGGGCAAAGGTGAGACTTCTCAAATTTCAATGGTGACCCCTTTCTCGTGGATGTACTTGTCTTCATTTGAGCAACTTCGACAACAGTTATTGTCGAATTCAACCATTCAATCCCTAATTGAGCTTGAAACAAATGCTTTTGAGCCAGCAATGGTTACGGTTTGCGCTTTCACTTTTTCTCCAAGTACTCGATCTGATTACTGCGGAAGCTTTATTCGATTGTCTGACTTTAAAGGCTCACAAAATCAAGCGCCAAGAACTCTTGAGGCGATTGCAAACCCTGATTGTGGGTGGATGTACCGAACTAAGGTTGGCGACTTTTCTAGAGTCCCTGGCAGCCCGATTGCATATTGGCTAGGAGCTTCCTCATTTTCGGCATTTGGTAGGGATAAAAAAATGTCGGCTGTTGCAAGCGCTCGTATTGGCATGGCGACTGGCAGAAATGATTACTGCGTCAGACTTTGGTGGGAAGTAAGTTCCAAATCAACTAAGCTTGATTGCGAGTCAAGAGAAGAAAGCGTAGTGTCTGGCTGTACTTGGTTTCCTTATGCAAAGGGTGGAGATTTCAGGCGGTGGTACGGGAATCATGTTGCTCTAGTTAACTGGAAAAACGATGGTGTTGAACTACAAACAACACTGCACCCTGATGGCGCACGCATTTGGGCTCATAACTTTAATCTTGAACACATATTTCAAGAAGCAATGTCGTGGACGTTTGTTACTTCCGGACCATCCTCTTTCCGTTTCCAGCCTAAAGGGTTTCTTTTTGATTCAGCCGCTGGACTTTGTAGAGCAAAAACAGGCTATGGCTCATTCGAGGTTCTTGGATGGCTAAATTCTACTGTTGCAATGAATTGGCTGAGGGCTCTCAACCCTACATTAAATCTGCCGCCTGGTGCTATTGAAGCTCTACCGTTTCCAGATTATGGCAACGACGGCTCTGTTCAAAGGTTGGTGGAACTTTCCAAGCTTGACTGGGATGCCTTCGAGCGCTCTTGGGACTTCCAAGGGAACCCATTCATTTGTGATGGTCTCCCGAGGGCAAAAACTTTAGAATCAAGTTTTAATTCATGGATCAATTTCAACGCTGACACCCTCGTTGAAATGAAGCGTCTCGAAGAAATAAATAACGCCAAAATAATTGACAAGTTTAGTTTAGGTAATGAAATAACTCCGAAAGTACCTTTAGAACAGATCACGCTAACAACTAATCCGGCGTATCGCTATGGAAGTAAATTCTCAGACGAAGAGAAAGCTATCCGTCTGCGTCAAGATACAACTACGGAGCTGGTCTCATATGCTATTGGTTGCATGATGGGACGCTATAGCCTTGACGAACCTGGACTAATTTATGCGTGCTCCGGTAATGTGGGATTTAATCCCGACCGTTATCGGATATTTTCCGCTGATGAAGACGGCATTCTGCCAATTACTGATGAACTCTGGTTTAAAGATGACGCGCCAGTTCGAATTCGTGAATTCCTGCGGGCAGTCTGGGGGCCAGAAAACCTTGAAGAAAACTTGGCCTGGCTAGCAGAGGGTCTTGGCAGTAAAGCATCGGAAACTCCAGACGAGACTATCCGCCGCTACATTGCTGACAAGTTTTTCAAAGACCACCTACAAAACTATAAAAAGCGACCTATTTACTGGCTATTCAGTAGTGGTAAGCAAGGAGCATTCCAGGCGCTAGTTTATCTTCACCGTTACTCTGAGGGAACACTAGCCCGCCTCCGCGCCGAATATGTGGTGCCACTCACCGGCAAGCTTCAAAGCCGCATCGAAATGTTGCAAAAAGACGCCGCAGCTGCAAGCAGCATTCCAGCCCGAAACAAGTTTACAAAAGAAGTGGAAAAGCTCAAGAAGAAACACTTAGAGTTACTGGCCTATGACGAACAACTCCGCCATTTCGCTGACATGCGAATCACCCTTGACCTGGATGATGGGGTGAAAATGAATTACGGGAAGTTTGGGGATTTGCTTGCCGAGGCAAAGGCCGTCACTGGAGGGGCAAGTGATGACTAAAGAAGTGGGAACTTACAAAGCTGACTTTTATGCGGGCAATCAATTATGAGCAACGCAAGGATTTCAGACAGCTTAAGTGCTTTGTTTGCTCACCATCGCATTGTTTTTTGGCATGACGTTGAAGCTGAGTTCTCAGGCTTCGTTAACACCTTGGCTATGGACGGCGTTCAGCTTATTCGAACGGATGAGCAATCTACCCTTTGGATCAAGTTGCAAATTGAAGGTGCACCTAACCAGCATTGGCTCTTGTACAGCAACCGACCTGAACCTGAGCCTTCGAAAGACTGGCTTTTGGATGTGCGTTTACGATCAAAAATCTTCCGTGCGGACTCCACCTCTATCTTGCTCGAGGATTTGGGACTGACGACGATTTCATTGCGAACTCATCTGAAAGAGCGCGCCAAGTTCTTGCGAGCCAAAGACCGTGTAGATAGGCTTAAGCGACTGGTATTACCCACAGACTCAGCAGAAGACCTTGACCGTAAGATGTTGGCAGTCATTGCACGAGCTGATTTACCTGAACTCTTTGCCATTTTGCAACGAGTCTATGGCGCTTTCGTGGTGAATGAAACAGCAGATTTATCGGCACATCCCAAGGTGTGGTCGGACATCTGTAGCAATGATCTGGAGCCTGTTTTTTGGGAACTCGTTCGACAGCAGCTTGGCTACTCAGATGCCCAACCGAGCTTGCGTGGTTTACTAATCAGTATCTTGGTTACGGACTTCTGCCGAGGCCTGTTAGCTGATACTCCAAGGCAGTTGGCGCATTTCTTATTGCCAGAGCGATCTCTTGCAGCCAACGCCTCTGTATTTGTTTCGCGTTGGCGATCGGATATTTCTCAATTCAGCAGTTACAACGCGTTGGCTCAAGCTGTTGCGAGTGAGCTTGATCTGACACCACTGCTTGGAAGCCTCTCTGCTGAGCAATTGATCGAATGCATGACTTTTGAAGAGATTGAGCTACGGATTGTTCAGGACCTAAAAAAACGTATTGTGGATGGTGGCGGTGCAAACATGGATGTAGTACGAGCCCACATAGCTCGTCGACGGGACGGCCATTGGGCCAATCCTCTTCTGGCAAGTGCCAATGACCGCACAAAGGCGCTAGCCGCTTGCTATGACGCACTAACGGCGGCAGCAGATTTCTTTTCACTCAAAGCCCTTCATGCAGGTGGGTTCAGCTTTACTGATGCATCAGTGGCGTTCTCAAATTACCGTGATGAACTCTTTCAGTTCGACCAGCTTTATCGGCACTTTCATACAGCGGCTGACTCTGTGGAACCAACGGGGTGGGCGGTCCTGCACGAGTTGCGTGGAACTATTGAAAGCCTCTACTCGGGTTGGTTCATACCTCAATTGAGTAGCGCATGGGCTAAGGTCATGGAAGGGCCAAATGGATTGCTCTCTAATTGGTCGTTGCCAGGTGTCACACCTCAACAGAACTTTTTCAAGCAAAGGATAGATCCATTGTTTGAGGGCAGCGTGAAACGAGTCTTTGTGGTGATCTCAGATGCGCTCCGATTTGAAGTTGCCCATGAGTTGGTTCAGCAAACCAATAGCAAAAACCGGTTCAAAGCTTCTCTAGATGGCATGCTGGGCGTGTTACCCAGCTACACAGCTTTGGGTATGGCCGCTCTGCTTCCACACAAGACGCTGGCTTACAAAGTAGGCAATGCTGTCGAGGTTCAAGTTGATGGCCAAACTGTCGCAACCTTGGATCAGCGCAATGAACACCTGAAAGGCTTTGGTGGCTTGGCAATCAAGGCAGAGGATTTAATGTCATTAGGTAAAGATAAAGGTCGTGAGTTAGTAAGAGACCACCGACTGATATACGTTTACCATGACCGCATTGACATGATTGGCGACAAGCAGGCTTCAGAAACAAAGACGTTTGAAGCTGCTGATCAGACAGTTCAGGAGCTGTCTAGCGTGCTTGGGTTCATCATTAACGGCCTCAATGGATCTACGGTCCTTCTAACTGCCGATCACGGCTTCATGTACCAAGAGTTAGCTCTTGATTTAGCCGACAAATCCGTATTAGATGAAAAACCGACCGGAACACTGATCGCTAAAAAGCGCTACTTGATCGGAACTGATCTAGGCGAGACAACAAAGGCTTGGAGTGGAAACACCGAAATATCGGCAGGAACAACTCCAGACGGCAGCCTGGACTATTGGGTCCCCAAGGGCGCTAGTCGCTTCCATTTTGCAGGCGGTGCTCGTTTTGTTCATGGCAGCGCAATGCCCCAAGAGGTTGTGGTACCACTGGTGACCGTTCGTGAGAGTGAAGCCGAAATCTCGAAAACACGTTCAGTCAGCATCAGCCTATTAGGTTCTACGAATAAAGTAGTAACCAACACCCAACGGTTTGAGTTCATACAAACGGATGCCGTGTCGGAACGTGTCCTTGCCCGAACCGTAGTTGTATCCCTGCGGGATGGCGAAAAACTTATCAGCGATCAACAAACTCTCACTTTTGACAGTAATTCACAGCTGTTGGATGAACGAAAGAGATCTGTGTTTTTAACAATTCTGAGCGGCAACTATGAATCACACAAACGCTACGACTTGGTCATGCGAGATGCGGTGACAAAAGTTGAAGTGCTCCGTCAGCCAGTTCAAATTGACTTGGCGTTTGGCAACGATTTTTAAGAATAAGTACAAGGAGTAGTCGATGAGCGAACTTGACGACAAAATAAATCAGCACTTTGCTGGCCTGGTGGTGCGCAAGGACCTTGTGAAGGCCGTCAAAGGTAATGCAATAGTGCCGACCTACGTGCTCGAGTATTTGCTTGGCCAGTATTGCGCAACCAACGACGAAGCGACCATACAAACAGGCATCGACACCGTTAAAGAGATTTTGCGCAAGCATTACGTTCATCGCAATGAAGCAGGCCTGGTCCGTTCAACGATCAAGGAAAAGGGTAGGCACAAAGTTATTGATCGCATCAGCGTGTCACTGAATGACAAAGACGATGTTTACGAGGCGGAGTTTTCAAACCTTGGAATCAAGAAAGTTTTGATTGACTCAGGCACAGTCAAAGCGCACCAGAAGTTATTGGTCGGTGGCGTCTGGTGCATTTGTGACTTGGAGTACGAGCACACAGAAGAAAAAGCAGCGACGCCTTGGATTCTTGCCTCCCTCAAGCCGATACAGATCTCTCGCTTTGAATTTGATGGCTACGTTGAAGCACGCAAGCAGTTCAGAACTGAAGAGTGGATCGACCTGCTAATACAAAGCATTGGCTTTAACCCGCAGATGTTTGGCAAGCGTAACAAGCTTTTGCAACTGATCCGGTTGATCCCTTTTTGTGAGCGCAACTACAACCTGATTGAACTTGGTCCCAAGGGCACAGGTAAGTCGCATGTGTATTCCGAGTTTTCACCGCACGGAATCCTGATTTCAGGTGGCGAGGTCACTGTCCCGAAGCTGTTCGTTAGTAATTCATCTGGCAAGCTTGGCCTAGTGGGTTATTGGGATGTGGTTGCGTTTGACGAATTTGCGGGCAAGCAAAAGAAAGTCGACAAAGCCCTTGTAGACATCATGAAGAACTACATGGCCAACAAGTCGTTCTCAAGGGGTGTTGAAACTCTGGGGGCCGAGGCCAGTATGGTATTTGTCGGCAATACGGACCACACAGTGCCATACATGCTCAAGCACTCTGACTTGTTCGACCCGCTGCCAGAAAAGTTTCATGACTCGGCTTTTCTTGATCGCATTCACAGCTACATCCCAGGCTGGGAAGTTGACGTGATTCGTGGCGAGATGTTCTCCACCGGCTTTGGCTTTGTCGTAGATTATTTGGCCGAGATTCTCAAGTCATTGCGAAGCCACGACTTTTCTGATCGCTATAAAAAGCTTTTCAGCTTGTCTGAAGAAATTTCGACGCGCGACCGCGACGGCATTAACAAGACTTTTTCAGGCTTGATGAAAATTCTTTACCCACAGGGTGAAGCCACCGAGGCAGAAATTGAAGACGTACTCCGAACAGCTATCGAGGGCCGAAAGCGCGTGAAGGATCAACTGCTGCGCATCGACTCAACCTACCCCGAAGTACGCTTTGCCTACGAAGGCAAGGACGGACAAGAAAAGCTGGTTCATACCTTAGAGGAAGACGAGTACCCAAATCAGTACCACCGCCGCTTGCCGATTGAGGGTCAAACGCAAACAGCAGAAGCAACATCAACGGATATAAGTCCCGCTGCAACCGCGTCGGAACCATCATCTACCCCCTTGCTAGCCACTCCAAAGGTCACGGTTACCCCTGAAGCAGTCTTGAAGGAGCAACACCTAGTCTTTCAGGAAAATCAGCGCGGCGTGAGTTTTGACACCTTGTTTGGGCCATACCTTGCTGGTGCTAAGCGGATCGTAATAACGGACCCATACATGCGAATGTTTCATCAACTGCGTAACTTGATGGACCTTATGGAGACGATCAGTAAGTTCAAAGGGCCTGACGAAGAGGTTGCAGTTCATGCAGTCACGGTGGAAGACGAATTTAACGGTGATCGTCAATCAGAAAATTTACAAAAGATTGCCGATGCCTGCCAAAGCGTCGGGATTCAGTTCACCTGGGCTTATGACACCTCTGGTACAAAACACGACCGCGACATTACAACGGACCATGGCTGGAAGATTGTTTTGAGCCGAGGGCTTGATGTGTTCCAACGCTTCGAATTGAATGATGCTTTTAACTTTGCTAACAGATTGCAACAGCATAGGCAGTGCAAAGAATTTAACCTAACCTATGTCAAACAATAAATTTTGATGAGGTCTTAAATTGAGATTTTTTAATAAAATATTAATTTGGGAAAACAAGAGACGAGTACAAAAGCTATTGGAATTTCGTTCGGACGTCGTGGAGTATTTCTCGAATAGTAAATATGAGTGGATGAATCGTGAACGTGTTGAAAACGATAAATCACAAGCTGCAAGACAAAAATTAAACCGCGCCCTTGAATACACCCATGATGTATTGCTTTCCTCTGGAACCGGAACTCGAATTCGGTACACACCACCTGCAGCAATAGGTGGTTACGTTCAAGATTTAGATTTGGTTGAAAACATTTTCAATTTACAAAACTACCAGATTCCACCTAATAATCTTTTAGATATCATTGATCGTGCGATCGGGATTTATGAATCTGACCAATCGTCTGCTTTAACTCGCGTTATCAATCCATTTTTCTATCTTGAAATTTTTCTTGACTGGATTTCAGCGATTCCCTTCAAACTCTTAGCTAAGTTGGGCTTTAATCAAATTAAAGCAGAAGAGTCATTCATAGGGAAGATTTTTAAAGGCTTTGTTTATCTAATTACTGCGCTTGCATCAATTCTGACGGTGTTGCAGTTGATTGATCATCTTGACCCTGCTAAAGAGTTGATCAGAAAATTTATTGCTGTTTTAACAGGATATTTTTAAACGATGCAAGTGAATCTTCGATTTCTAAACAAGCTCAACAGCCGCTTTTAATTGGCTTGGGCTGCTGTAAAGATAGGCAGCGGTTGTACTGATACTGCGGTGACCAGCGAGCGTTTTCAGAATGTGTATCGCAGTGCCCTTGTTGGCCAAGTTAGTTAAAAACGTTCTGCGTCCGCTATGGCTGCTTGCACCCTCAACTCCAGCTCCTTCGTAGAGCAGAGCGAATGTTTGTGCCAAGCTGTTTGCACTAAAACCTGACTTGATGCTCTTTTGGCTTGCAAAGAATGGGTAGCTGCGTTCCACACACTTTGCTTGCGCTGCGTACGATTGCAATTCCTCGCGCAGCTTGATGTTGACGAAAACAGTGCGAGCATGTCTGCCCTTAGTCATGTCGGGTAGCAAGCGGATCTCGTCCTTAACCGTTCCGTCTAAGTTCATCACATCGCTCCAGCGCAGGCAAGCTACTTCGCCAATTCTTAAACCAGCTAGATGCGTGAGCAACATCATTGCTCTGTTGCGTTGCGCGAATCGGCGTGTGTTGATGTAATCCAGTACACGCGTCATCTCTTCTTTTGTCAGTGTTTTTGCTTGTGCCATTCAAGTTCTCCTAAATCATGTGTTTGCGTTAATTGCATTGTGTTTTCACATATTTATCAGAGCAACCTGAGTCCGTCCAAGTTGGCGGGTTATCGAGTTAGAGCAGGGCGAATTGGACTGGCTGTGGATAACTTTTTGACTTAAAAAATCTTCAATGATTTCAATAGTCGTTGTGCGAAATCTTTATAAATGTGAGTTTTCATAGATTTCCGCCGCGCTTTCGCACTCATTGAGTGCCTAGCAATTGCATGCTTCAAATCAGCCCTACAAGCGCTGATTAAGGCTTCCAGCACTCAGAGTATTCGAGCGACGCAAACGATGCGCTGTAGGGCTTTTTAGCGCGTCAGTTTTTGCGGTGTGCTGGTGAAATTTGTAAAAACAATGCTTTCTTTCGTTACAGCCCGAATGGGTCCTACAGATCTAAAAAATGGGCTGCGAAAAATTTAGGTGGAGTACTTATCAAATCACCATGGTGATTTTTACTCGGTACCCGTCCAAGTTATCGGGTTACCAAATGTCGGTTGTCCATTTGCGTGTCTGAAAACAAACTTTAGTCACACACACAACAAAGGACTAGAGATGACCGCAAATCGAGAGCTAAAAGAACTGCAAGCACAGCAGGTGCGTGAAATAGCAAAGGAACGTTTGCAATCCGCGATCAACTCCTTGCAACGCGCGATGTATGAGTTAGAGGTGTACTTAGACAAGTTTGATAACGCAAGCACGGACTACGAGCGTGGGAAGGTTGTGAACTACGCGATTAATCATCTGTACTGCAACATTCAACCTAACTTGCGCATTGACCTTTTGGCAGACAGCCAAGCTGAGTTGGCCAAGCTGGAGGTAAGTAATGCGTAAAACGTTTGATCCAACCCAGCTAAATCAATTTATTGGAACAACTGGCTATTACCGAATCAGTCGTAGGCATCTTCTTACTGACGGTACCAAGTACTTGGCTGAAGAGGCTGAGTGTTTTTGGATGATGGATGCGATTGCCAGTCACCTAAGCGAGATTGGCACTGAGGACTGGTTTGTCCAAGTGCGCATGACTGTCAATGGCAACAGGGCAACGATGATCTACGAGGACGGCAGTGGTAGTGAGCATGCCCGTCAAGAGATCCCCTACACAGACTTTCCAATGCATGCATTATCTTTATATGCTTGTTGGGACGGTGAGCACTGGGTGATCATGCTAACGAGCGAATATTGAGCGCATGTCAATAAAATTAAAGTTACCAGCGAATATAAAGATTCGTTTTTGAATTTTCATTATTGATTTCCGTTGAGAATCCAATATGGTTTAAGATTTTCTCGAAGATCATTGGTTTGAATGGAAAGATGCCGATTGGAGTATTTTTAAACAGGACCTTAGTCATTTCATTGCTGCCCCAGCGCTCAGTTTGAACTGGAATTTTTACTAATTCGAAATTAGATTGACTTAGTCCATCATTGGCAGATTTGTTTGCTGAAATATTGATGTTTTGAATTAATCCAGATCCACTTGTACTTATAAGCCATGACGCAGCATCTTCAATATCTGTAATTAAATGATCAACAGCATCTTTAGCGTGCCAAATAATTGTTACTAATTCATCTTTTTCTATGCTGTCGAAGTCATTTTCAATCAGGTCGCGCAGAGGTTTAATTTGAAGATTGAAATAAAGAATAGCGGACTCATGAAATCCAAGCTTATCTTCTTCCATTTCATGAATAACTCTTTCAATTGCAAAATAGTCATCTTCATCGGCAGCTTGGATAGTTAGTAGAAGATTCCTGAAGTACTCGACATCAGGCGATATTGACTGCGAAACTTTATCGATTAGTGTTTGCAGTCGTGACTTTAATTTTGAGTAAACAGCTGATCCACTCTCGGTTGTAACCCATACTTGATATTTTCTAAAGTGAAGCTTTAGATGATCGGTAATTTCAATTGGGACATAAATGTTTGTTTTTTTATCGCCTAATAACGCTGCTTTAATTGCCTCTTGAATCACTTTTGCTTTGTACTTTTCGACAAGCCGCGTTCTGATTATTTCTTCCGCTTCCCTGGCTTTGCGCTCATCCTCAAGTGCTTTGGCCTCTTCGGCTAACTTTTTGATTCTTTCGTGTTCAATTCGACGCTCGTTCTCAATCCTGTTGACAGCTTCACTTGTGATTTTTGAAAGTTGTTTAGGGCTGAACATATATTTAATATTTTGAAAATTGAAAATTACTTATGTGGAGTTTTTTATTTCCAATAACCTTCTTTTGAATAGATCCCGCTTTTTAATGACCTTGCATCATAAAAGTATCCCTTGGGTTCACATCCCATCCAAGGGCCTGGACTAGTTTTCAGAAGTTCAAAACCGTTACGATTTAAGGCATCCCATGCTTCATTTTCATCAGCAAAATTCAGTGAATCTATTATTGCAGGTCGGTTTCCAGGCGGTTCATCTTGAAAGAAATAAACTGTAGCCGTAAGATCTTTCTTCTCTTCGATTAACGCCCAATTGTGCGAAAGCATTCCTAAAACTTTCACAAACCAATTTCTGTTGTTAATCTTAAAAAGTGGAGGCTCAAGATCATCAAATGGGATTGAGATCGTTTCCGGCTCATATCGTCTAGCATTCCATGCGTACTCAAGGTCGTAAAGATCATCTTTTTCAGCTAGCAAAAATACACGGCTATTTTCTTGTTCTGCCTGTCTAATAATTTGTTCCGCTATAGCTCCGTCGCTAAGGTCTCGATCAAGTAGAAGGCGGCAGTCTTTAAATTTCCCTTGCTCTCGCAGCAATTCAGCTTTAAGAAGTAATTCATCCTCTTTGAATGAATCCAAGCTATCAGCAAGTAGTTGTATGTTTTTTTGGGCCGGAATTATGTTTGATTTACTTTCTTTCTCGTCTAATGATTCAAGAGTTCTAATCCCATCTTTAAAACGAGATGGGACGGTATATGAATAAGTTTCGTCGTTGTACGTCCATAGCGCTTGCTTTCTGAGTCCTTGCTCTACTTTGGCGTCAAATTTGTTATTTTCTAAAATTCCAAAATATTGCATAGCGCTTGCTGCCGCATACATGGGACTGTCTTCGTAATTCTCCGCAATTTTCCGTTCCATTTCTTCTTTATTTTTTTCTTCTTCGGATTGTTCTTCATTGTTTAATTTCGAGAAAAATGATCCCGGAAAGTAGGTTCGAAACTCCGCAATAGGTTCTAACTCAAAAATCTTGACTGCTAGATTGCAATGTGGACAAGCAACGATTGGCGGCGTCGTTGGAAGCATTGGTGCAAACATTCGTCCATCTGATCTGATTCGAGCACCAAAGGTGTTTCCGGATGCGATAGTTCTTCTTTTAAATGGTTTTTTGCAACTAGTACATTCATAAACAAGTGTTGGTCCTGGTGTCGTCATTTTTCATCCTAGGTAGTCGTACTCTGCGATCTTTGTAACTTTATCGCAGGTTTCTTTTTTCTGCGAACATTGTTCGTAAAATGTTTTTCATGATCGAATCTCCTACTCCTGAAAAATTGAAAACAGTTAGGGCAGCTATGGGTTTTACCCAAAGAGAAGCTGCTGAAATTGTTCATGTAAGTTTGCGCGCGTGGCAACTCTGGGAGGCTGGAGATCGAAAAATTCCACCTGGACTTTGGGAGCTTTTAATCATCAAGTCTGGCTTTCATCCGTTGTATAGGAAAGTATAAAAAAAATGTCCTTTTTTTAATGAAGCATTTGGCTTACTTCGCAACTCCAAGACTCAATACATCCAATTAACTTCAACAAATCAGGCATTTAAATTACTATATGTCTGTGACTTTTTTTTGGTCGTGAAATCTGTAAAAAGGTGCTAAATACACTGGAAATCCTAGATTTCATTTACAAGGAACGTGTATCCAGTGATCAAGCTCATAGTCCATGAGTCGTTAGAAGCAGCCCTACAGAAGGCGTTTCCTAAGCCAGCGGCGGCTGCTAAACGGGCGCTGGCTAAATACATCAGCGTTGTGGAATCCATGCTGTTTGACGCCCTACAACGCGGACAAACACCCGAGCAACGCAAACTAGGACTTTACGCAATTTCACTAGACCAACTGGCAAACAAAGGCGGACAGATCGGACCCAAAAAGATCCGTGTGCATAAATGGCTCACGGACAACGACTGGGACATTGTTCAGACGGTTGTCAAGGGCACCAAGTTCTCTGGTCAGAATTCCCAGGTCAAACTGACTTCATTAGTGACAGTACAAAACACCTTGCAGGTTCCTGCTGCATCTCTGTCTGCCGCTACAACTGACGAAGAGATCGATGCGTACTTGAGCGGGGACGATGTCAGCAACATTGCACTGTTCGATCACCTATATCCAGAGTACAACTTGGAATGGCGCGAGGACAAACTGAACCAGCTTTTCGATTGGGTGCCAGTTGATGTTGAGTCTGTCAAAGCCTACGTCTATTGGCTTGAAACGGAATCAAAGTTGATCCAAGGGCCCAAGAAGGATTTGGCGCTACGCCAAGCACTAACAATTCTTGGCATAGCCGCTATCACAAAAGGCTACTACCTCCAGCGTAAAAAGCTCAGTCCGTTTGGCCGTACCTATTACGAGGGCCCCAGCGTTCAAAACGTTAATAAGGAGCTGCGCCGTGCCATGCTGGGCAACTGCTGGGAGTACGACATTCGCAGCAGCGTAGTCGCTTGGAAAATGGGCTACGCTCGTGGCTACTTAGCTGCCAGTGGACTTGATCAAGATTTGAAGAAATCATTTCCTGCCACGCTGCTGTACTTAGAAGATAAGGCAGACTTCATGGCGACTGTGCGCCATTACGTTTTTCCAGAAAGCAGCCCAGTACCTAAAGATCTAAGACCCAAGCTACTCAAGCAAGCATTTACGGCAATCAGCTTTGGTGCGCGCCAAACAGCCAAAGGATGGTTGGATGCTTCTGGCAATTGGACCAATCCTGCACTGGTAGAGATTCTGCAAAACACTGAAGACAGAATGCGATTTCTTGCCGACGATACGGTCAAGCTGTTCATCAAAGAGCAAAACGCATTGGATGACTACCTCTACGATTTGTTCAAGAAGTTCCGTCCTGATTTGCTGCGAGAGAGATACCTGCAGACGGACAGCGGAAGACCTAGCAAAGCTAAGGTGCTAGCCTACCTTTATCAGCATGGCGAAACGCACGTCATGGATATTGTTCGGCAAGCAGCAATGGCTAAGGGGCATATACCCATTGCCAATGTTCACGATGCCATTTTCTTCAAGCGTCGATTGGGTGCTGAATTCAAAAGTGAAATTGAGTGGCAGATGCGAGAGCAAACAGGCAACCCATATTGGCACCTCACGCCTAAGCAGATCGAACGCTACACACCACGATCATTAAACGCAAAGCGTGAAGAGCAAGAACACAAGGACCGAATGGCAATTGAGCAAGCGCGTGCTGAAGCGTACTACTCAGGTTTAAAGCCAGTTTGACCATCTTAAATTTCAGTAATCTGAGTCCTTCCAATCTGTCGGGTTACCAATCATTTCGGTTGTCCAGAGCCATGGTCTGACAATAAATTAGTTATTCCTGCAACACACACAAGGAGTAGCAAATGTCAGGTTTAAGTGCATTGAAATTCGTCGCCAGCAAGCCTCAACAGGGCAATAGCCCTAAGCACGCTCGTCGTCAAAAACTTAGCAACAAACTTCATGAGCAGATACAAATGGCCAAAGCCGTTCAATCTGGAACTGAGTTTGTGCCAGTAAAGATCCGCAGCGTTAAAGATGAAGCAACAGGGGAGACGCGCAAAGTTGAGATCCCCAAGCGCTTGAAGCCATGGTGGTGGCCAAGCGATAACGGCAAGATGTGCATCACTGTTCGCTATGGTGCTCGCACACTCGAAGTGGTCGAAGGAAAGAACGCCATCGAGACAGAAAACATTGCAGGCGTTATCACTACGCTTGAAGTGTTGCGAACGGCTGTAGATGCGGGCGAACTTGATGGGCGTATTGAAGCCGTTAGCGGACTGGTCAAAGCTGGCTTTGACAAAGAAGCTACTTCAGGCAAACGACCAACCCTGAAGCTTCCAGCTAAAGCCAATTAAACACATTGATGTTCAACAAGCCGACCTTAGCGTCGGCTTTCTTTTGGCTATCTGGGTTTGATTGGTTGAATAGGTTTGATCGTGTTCGATTTGGGTTTGAGTAGTTGACTCAAAGCTTTTTGTGCGCGTTGTGCTTTTTGTCTTTCGCGTTCAACTTTCAGTGCGTCAGTGGCACGTTTGCTTGAGGCTTTCAGTTGATCAAGCCTCAGTTGCTCTGGTGATTTTGGTTTGGCAAGCTCAAATATTCGCATGCATTTATTTATGGCAATGGATAAATAAATGTAGGAAAAGGAGACCAAACATGAGATTTATGGAAATTGCCAACCCTGAGGACCAACTGGCACTTTGGAAGTTGATATCTGACAAGATGTGGGCAGCATTTGCTCAGCCTGTCCCACAGCCTGACAGCACCCAGGTACCTCAATCATCAACCCTGAAGGGTAGGGTGGCTAGCCCAGCAAAGCCTGTTGCCAGACCCATCACCAAAACATCACATAAAGCTTCAGCCAAATCAAAGACCAAGGCGGTTAAGCCCAAGCGTGCGCCTATGGCCCCAGCTCCAAAACCTCTACCCAAGCCCAACCCCCAGCAAGTGACTCCAACCCAAGCTACAAAACAACAGGCCCAGCAACATCAGCAACTGGCCCAGCACCTGCATAAGGAGTTGATGAAACCCAACCCTCAGCAAAGAATCTACCCCCAACCACCGACCCCCATACAAAAACCAGTGACCCCCATCGAGCCAAAGACCAATGGCTATGACGAAAGAGACAAGGACGAGCTGGTGTTTCACTCACGTGCCCAGCACCCTTTCAAGACCATAAGTCAGACGAAAAGTGCGTTATCGGGTCAAAAGCGTGGTTTTTAGGCAGAAAACATAGTGCTTTTTTGAATCGTAATCGCGGTCACGACAGGCATAGCTCAAATGGTTTGATGGGGTCTAGGATAATTAACCCCTTTGATTTCTTGGTCAGCGAATGTGGCTCACGTAGTTGGCAGGCGAACTCAATGGGTTCAAAATGCTAGCAAGTTGACTCTTAAACGCTTGGGCTAGTGTCATACATAGTCAGTCAAATTTGGAGGTGAAGGCATGAAAGTTTTTCTTAGTCTGTATGGCCACACGAACAGTGCTTCACTCCCATTAAGAATGGGTATCGCGATTACTGAAAAGCACCAGCAATTCGCGATTCTTGAAGATGCAAAGTACGACGAAGAAGGCACTCTTAGCCAGCGACAAAATGAGCTTGACCGTGGCAATAAACATTACACAGGAACTCTAGTAATTCCAAATGAGTCACGATCTGTAGTCAAGCCATACTGCCTTGATTGCAGGGTCGTTTTAGGCTCACCAAAAACAAGCGAGCAAAGTCCTCCTGTTGTTACTTTATTGATGAAGACGAGCAATAGGGGTGACATGACAGTCACGGCCCATATTGAACGCATGCTCAAAAGAGGTCAAATAACAACTGAGGATTTGATTAAATATTTTCATCCTGCTTACGTTCGCGGTGAAATTGAATCGTCAAACGACTGTGAAGATATTTTTAGAAAACATATTGTTAGTATTGCTCTTGATAGCAAGTCAGCAGATGCAGCAGGACAAGAGATCATTAAAAATCCTGAGCCGATTTTAAAAACTATCATTGAAAGTGAAATCGAAGGCATTGAACTTCGTGCGCCGTCAAAATTTCAAAAGTTGTCCATCCCACATGTCAAATACGAGTACGTTATGGCAGATACATATATCGAGGATGTGAGAATTGAAGACGACATGATCAAGTTCAAGTGCATTGATAGCAAAGGCGAACTTCGTGAGATGCATTCATTTAAGTTGTCTCCTCGAAAACATCTCTCGTCTCTTCATCAATATGCTTTCGAATATCTAAAGAGCCGACAAGAACAACGAGCGTTATTTGCAGTTTGCAACTCTGATCCGTGCAAAGGTTTTTTCGCTGAAAGTGTTACAGCAATTTCTTTGCAATTGATGCGGTCAGATACTGCGAAAAAAATGACTGCCATTCAAGACTAATTAAAAAGACTAGAGAGTTATATGGATAGTTTTAATATTATTTGGTGCACACTTTGGTCAGATTATTTCATGACCCAACATCAGTACGATGACGAGAGTCGCCACTTTAATGTTCCAGTCGCTGTTGCTGCAGATTTCCTGTTTTTTTTATCTGAGATGCTTGGACAACAAAAAACTGGCTATTACTCTGATGATGAACAAAAATTCGTATCTGTAGAACTGTCAGATGAAGATGTTGACAAACTCACTGACTGGATCCTTGACTTCAATTTTTCGACAAGAAAGCCTTTAGGTTTGACTATGCCAGACCTGTATCTTGATGAAGAGAAAATTTTATTGTCTACAGTAAATGTCTATTGCCACATAATCGCTGATTTCCTTGCTTACATGATTGAGCATCAGGATCAAGGTAGAGAAAAAATCGCTGAATGGGCTACCAAAAATTTTCTACTAATTTATGCGAGGGCTTACGCTGAGGCTTTGAAAGCCAAGGACTCCAATTAAATTTTCAAATATTTCTTCAAAAATTAGTCGAGAAATTAATGGAAATATCTGGCTTTAATAAAACCGCTATTTACTACCTTCCAGGGCATGGCGGTCAAATCAACAATGGTTTAGGGCAGGCCCTAGTTGCCCGAGGGAATGAAGTCGTTGGACGAGAGACGGTGGGTAACTTTAAGAAGCTGGATTTCAACGATCAAGTCACAACCATTGCAAATGACATAAAAGAACACTTTTGGCGCGATGATGCCAAGATCATTGCCAACTCTTTCGGAGGCTATTTGTTGCTTCATGCGTTGTCGAAATTGGATCCATTCATTGGAAAGATACTGCTGCTATCGCCAATCGTAGGGGAGTTTTCAAGCGAGGAAATCAGCATGGGATTTATCCCGCCGTATGCAGATCGACTCAGTGAACTTGCTAGTTCCAATCAGTACCCAGCGCCACTGAACTGTTCTTTTCATGTTGGTTCAGAGGACTGGCAGAGCAATCCAGAAAACGTCACTAAGTTTGCAAGCTTGCTTGGGTTGCCAGTTTCTGTTGTGCCAAACGCAGGGCATCAACTTCCCAAAGACTATGTTTCATCGTTACTGGACAACTTTTAGTCTATGTAATGTCTACGCTCTTCTGCGTATATGGCTTCAAAGTCTGGCTGGTGATCATCTGGTAATGGATCAACATACCAAAGCTCTTTGATTTTCTTTGTCGGCTTCTTGGCAGCGCGCTTGATTCTTTTGATCCGAGTCTCAATTGGTTGTATGGTTTTGAGCTCAGTCTTTACAAGTTCAATCCAGGTAAAACCAGCTGCTTTCTCTTCGGCAGGCAGTTTTGAAAAGATCCCTTTCATCGTTTTGAGATAGACCTTCAATCGAATAAGGTTCTCTAAATCCTTGCTTTCTTTTAGTGCGTGTTCAAGTTGATTCTTACGAGATTTGGCAATGCGCTCGTTGTACTCCCATATGTATTTTGTTCGTTCGTTTTCGCGGGCTCGAATGTCTCGCTGCTTGGACTCTTCAATTTCCTCGTCCAATTTTTTGACAATGTAGCCAACTATGTTTTCGATTTGATGCTCGAGCTTTAAACCAGAATCTTTGAATGCTTTCTTTGTGTAAGAGCTCCATCCAAAATTTACACAAAGTACGTTTTGTGGCACTTCAATTTGAGCCGAGTCCCATGCGTAGTTGTGAAGTTGTTTTTCGATTTTGCTTAAAGCAGGTGTACGCCCTACCTTTGTGTAAGGTTCTCTGAAATTGAACTGAAGTTTTTCACCATCTTTAACGGCGTTCATTGTTGTCCCTGAACGATCATCGAAATCAATTTGAATTTCGATCCCTTTTTCTTCTAATCGTTCAAAGAGCTCATCAGCAATGCAGATGGCGCGGATGGCGTTTCTAGCCGTGGCGTACAAAGGAAAACCATGTCTAGACGACCGGAAATACGAAAATGAAAAGATATGTGTTGGAGGAAAACTTGGTGGTTTGTCCTTGATGGTTTCAAACTTCACTACGTTTTGTTTTTTCTCCATCTCAACGATGAACTCTTTGATCTCATTGAACGCTGTGATGCAGCGTTCATGCTTTAGTTGCTCTGGCGTTCGCAGCTGTGATGTTGGTGGATTGAGTGCAATTTTTATCGCAGCCTTTTTTAGTTCAGAACGCTCTTTATTCAGTTTGATTTTGTAATCGTCATTGATCTCAATGATGGGGTTGAAATCTTTGTCAGGTAGCTCTGGTCTAGGAGCTTCTTTGCCAAATTGTTTGCGAGTCCAGTGACCTTGAAGGGGAAGGGGGATCTGATGCTTGACGCAAATCTTTCTTAGTCCGACATCACTAAGTTCGAATTGCTTGGAGAGTTTGGTCATAGGCATTGACCAGACTAATTCGAAAAGTTCCTGTCTTGTTTTTTCCATCGCTGTCCTCCATAGAAGTTACAGCGAAAACTCTATACACTTTTTCGACTTGCCTCAAACTGCAATTGGCACGACTCACACCGATAGAAGTTCGGATTCTTTTTCAGGCGCTTTGGGCCAACCAGTTCAGCGCATTCAATGCACTTTCGGTTGAGATCAATTTGTATGGTTTCTTCCTTAATGCCTACATCGCGATACTTGATATCAATCGCCTTGGAACTGTTGATCGAAATGACACCAAGAAGATGTAGCCTGCTGAAGACGCTGTTGGTGCTTCGGGCTAGATTGGTTGCGATAAGTTCTATGGAGTTTCCAGCCAGCAAAGATTCGACCAGCTGATTTTCTTCAGCTTGACTCCATCGTTTGTTCGCCATGACAGGCTTTGGAATTTGCGCGTCATGGTATTCAGCGTCTGAAAGCTTCTCGATAGCAAAGCGCAAAGCGTCCTGAATTTCTACGGATAAAAATTTGGACTTCTGCAGTGCCAACAGTCGCTTCTTGGATTCGGAATTGTTCATACAAATCTCCACAGGCTTTACGCAGATTACTACACCCGAGCGAGTGAAAACTCCATATACTTTGACCAATCTGAACGTTTGCCGACGCCTCGTCTGAACTTCAAAACGCACAAGCGTAAAGACTCTTTACGCTTGATGTCCTATAAGTTCTAAAATTGATTAAAAAAGTAAAACCTTATAATTCATTACTATACTACAACTATACTACTTTGGCCCCGGCGTGATGTGCTAACTTGTTGATTTTAAACAGGAAAATGGCAAAGTGCTTTAGTCTTCACACTGCAGGGGTCACAAGTTCGAAACTTGTACTGCCCACCACAATTACCCAATCAAAAAGCCACCTTCGGGTGGCTTTTTTGTTTCAGATGCCGTTGGGGTTGAGAAACCCATCGACCAATTTTGGAATCTGACCGAGCATCATCTCCCGTCCTCTGACCACGTTGCAGCCGCAGTGTTCGGCCAAAGCCAACAGAGGGGTCTGTTCGGGCATCACGATGGCATCGAACACCACCAAATCAGAAGGCAAGGTCTGCACCTCCAAGGGTAACCGTGCGTCCTCGAGCATGCCCACCGGAGAGGCATTGATCAAAATATCCATGCCCTTAATGGTGGGTGGGCCGATGTCCACCACAGTCGCAGGACTGATGCGTGCAATGCACGATTGAATGAACGCACACCGTTGTGGATTCAAATCGTGCAGTCGCATACGCGCTGGCTGTCGGGCTGCCATGGCGCAGGCAATGGCACCGCCGGCCCCTCCCAGGCCCACGATCATGAGTCTGCGTCCCTCGATCAGAATACCGCGATTCTGAAAGGCTGCAACGCAGCCCATGCCATCAAGAATATCCCCGCCCCAGCTGCCATCCGAGCGGCGCACCAGTAAATTCAAACTTCCCAAAACCTGCGCCTGCAAGCCCAGATGGTTGGCAAAAGCCAGCGCCCGGGTCTTGAAAGGAATGGTCAGCACAAAGCCGCCGAAGTTAGGCAAGCGCATCAAGGCTGGCATGACGGTGTCAAATTCCGCAACCGGCACATGCAGGGGCACGAGCAAGGCATCGATGCCTCGACGGTGGAACTCCCAAGTGATCATTTCAGGCGAACGCACTTGTGCAATCGGATCGCCGACGATGCCAAACATCCGGGTTCGGCCTTTGATGAAATCAACCTGAGTCATCGGCCGATGTTAGCGCCCGACAGATGCGCTTGTTTATTTTCTGGCAATGACATCAACCTGCCCCGAGGTTTGTCAGAATGGTTCCCCATGACTGCACCTGCCACGACCACCGACTCCAGAAGTCACAAGCAACTCATCGCCAATTTGATTGCACAAATCTCGTTTGGCCTCATCGCGATGACGATTTGTTTGCCCTCGATGCAAGAGTGGGGACACATTTTTCAAGCCACCCAAGCCGAGGTGCAACTCACCTTCAGTTTTTATGTCGTGGCCTACGGTGCGTTTCAGTTGCTGTATGGCCCTTTGTCAGATCGCTACGGACGCAAGCCGGTGTTGTTGATCGGCTTGTTGCTCGCGTTGGTAGGTTCGGTGTGTTGCGCGGTGTCGACCAATTTATGGATGCTGTCTATGGCCCGTGCCGTGCAAGGGGCAGGCAGTGCGGCAGGCATGGTGATCGGCCGTTCCATGGTGCAAGACCTGTTTCGGGGCGCTGAACGCACCCGTGTCATGGCCTATATCGGCATGGCTTTGGGCCTGTGCCCGCCGATTGCCTCCATCATTGGTGGGCAAATCCACGTGCACCTGGGATGGCAGGGTAATTTTGTGGTGATGGCTGTGCTGTCTGCGTTGCTGATGGGGGCCACGTGGCGCGGTCTGCCTGTGCTGGTTCATGCCACCACGCACGACACACATTGGTTGGCGCACATGCTGAGCGCCTACCGCCGTCTGGTGCGTGAACGTGACTTTGTTTTGTATGTCGTCATCCTGGCGATGACGACGTCCACCTTCTACATCTTCTTGGCCGGTGCGCCCATTGTGTTGAGCGCGTACGGGGTCGGCCCCGAAGGGGTGGGCCGGTACATCATGTGCGTGCCCATCACCTACATTGCGGGCAACTTCATCACCAGCCACCTGATTCATCGTGTGGGCGAGCAACGCATGATGGTGTGGGGGCAGGTGGCGGCGCTGAGTGGCTTGGCGCTGCTCTTGCTGCTCGGCTTTTCAGGGGTGAATTCACCCTGGGCGTTCACTGTACCGTTGATGTTGTTGGGCTTGGGCCATGGTTTTTTGAATCCTCCTGCGCTGGCTGGTACGGTGGGTGTGGTGCCCGCATTGGCTGGCTCTGCAGCAGCCGTGGCCGGGCTGATGCAGCAATTGACCGGGGCCGTGGGCGGTGCTTGGGTCGGGTGGGTGTCGCACGAGAACGCGGTCAATTTAGGGCTGTTGATGTTGGGGTTCACCGTCTGCGGCTTGATGGGGCAGCTGGCCTTGCATCGCCGAGCGGTCTCGAGGGACTGATCTGTCGGCGACAATGGCCCTCAGCACCAAACGTCATACCAATGAGTCCATGTCACACCTCTTAAGCGATACCGCCCGTCACCGCCAAATCGGTATTGCACTGGTCACCGTCACCACCTTGATGTTTGCCGTGTTGGACACCAGCGCCAAATGGTTGGTGCAAACCTTGCCCGTGTTTCAAGTGGTGTGGCTGCGGTTTTTGGTCCACACTCTGTTGACCACCACCATATTCATGCCCTCCATGGGCGGACGTTTGTTTGTGGTCAGCAACCCGCGCTTGCAATTGTTGCGTGGCGTCATGTTGGCCTTGATGACCGCGATGAACTTCTTTGCCCTGCAGTATTTGCAATTGGCTGAGACAGGCGCAGTTCAGTTCTCTGTGCCCATCTTGATTGCCTTGATTTCTGCCTGGCATCTCGGTGAAAAGCTGGACACCAAGCGTTGGATTGCCATTTGCATTGGTTTCTTAGGTGTTTTGGTCATCATTCGTCCTGGCAGCCATGGCTTTCATCCGGCCATTTTTCTCAGCATCATGAACGCTTGCTTGTATGCGGGCTTTAACTTGATGACGCGTCGTTTGGTCAGCAGCGACCATCCCGTGGTCACACAACTGGCGTCCGCTGCCGTGCCGACCTTGTTGCTCGCACCCCTTGCCTTGTGGCATTGGCAGACGCCCCAAGACTGGCAAACATGGTTGATTGTGTTGGCCGCAGGTTTGAGTGGTGGCTTGGGCCACATGGCATCGGCCGTGGCACACCGCTACGCCACGGCCGCAGTGCTTGGCCCATTTTTGTACCAGCAAATCATTTACATGACCTTGGGTGGCTGGCTGGTGTTTGGTCAAATACCTGACAGCGCCGTGGCCTTGGGGGCCTGCATTGTGGTGCTGAGTGGTTTGTATTTGTTGTGGCGAGAATTTCGCAAAACTGATTCTCTTATTTTGGAATAACGGAGCAAAACATGACACTGCCTTTGAACGGTGTGAGGGTGTTGGACCTGTCGCGGGTCTTGGCCGGGCCTTTGTGCGGTCAAGTCCTGGGTGACTTTGGTGCTGAGGTGATCAAGGTCGAGCATCCCCAACGTGGTGACGACACCCGGGATTGGGGCTTGCGTGTGGGCAAGACCGAGACCGCTTACTTCAACAGCATGAACCGTAACAAGCGCTCCATCACGGTGGATTTGCAGACACCTCAAGGCCAAGCCTTGGTGCTGGAGCTGGCCAAGCAATGTGATGTGGTGTTGCAAAACTTCAAGTTTGGCGGCGCTGAAAAAATGGGCTTGGGCTACGAACAGATCAAGGCTGTGAAGCCCGACATCATTTACTGCTCGGTCTCAGGCTATGACCGTGTAGGCCCTGAAGCGGCGCGTCCTGGCTACGACTTGGTGGTGCAAGGCGAGGCAGGCTTGATGGCGATCAATGGCGAGCCCACCCAAGCACCTTTGAAATTCGGAGTGGCCGCTGTCGACTTGTTCACCGGCATGCATGCCGCGCAAGCCGTGCTGGCGGCTTTGTTTGCCCGACAAAACACAGGGCAAGGCCGCAACATCGAGATGGCTTTGTTTGACTGCGGCCTCATGC
>Ga0228701_1000336_pt1 | contig 41415 bp, 34 predicted proteins | sample McNCre117_Aug_MG_2_FD_178017 | JGI IMG/M metagenome (GOLD analysis project Ga0228701, IMG submission 178017) | Freshwater microbial communities from McNutts Creek, Athens, Georgia, United States - 11-17_Aug_MG | ecosystem: Environmental > Aquatic > Freshwater > Creek | place: USA: Georgia... | reverse complement strand
GTACAAAAAAGGGCGTAATTTCGCGTACCCTTAAGCCCCAAGAACACGTGCAAGTAAGAGCAAAAAAGAATTTAGGTCAACACTTTTTGAATGATTTAGATGCGGCCCAACGCATCGTGGATGGCTTACAGGATTATGCCAACTACCAAAAAGTATTGGAAATTGGTCCTGGTATGGGCGTCTTGACACAATATTTGGTCAAGAAGACAGCATACGAAACCTACTTGATCGAAATTGATAAGGAATCGGTGGACTATCTACGCAAGAACTATTTAGAATTCACGGGACCTCGGTTGATCGATGGTGACTTTTTGCGCTATCCTCTCGAGAACATCTTCGGTGATGAGAAATTCGCAATCGTAGGAAACTTCCCCTATTTCATCTCTACCCAAATATTTTTCCGCATTTTGGAATACAAAGACCAATGTGTAGAGGTTGTAGGCATGTTACAAAAAGAAGTTGCCGTACGCTTAGCCGCCAAACCGGGCAACAAAGACTACGGTATCCTGAGTGTTTTACTGCAAGCCTATTACGATATCGAATACCTCTTTAGCCTCGGGCCTGAAGTATTCACTCCGCCACCAAAGGTCAACTCAGGTGTGATTCGTTTGGTCAGAAACTTCAACAAGGAATTAGCCTGTGACCCAAAACACTTTAAAATGTTGGTCAAAATGGCCTTTAACCAACGAAGAAAGACCTTACGGAATGCGTTGCGAGCGATGCAATTACCGGATCATCCCTTATTAACGAAACGTGCGGAACAATTAGGTGTAGAGGAGTTTACAACCTTGACCAAATTATGGGAAGCCAACGGTTACCTAGGAGCATAAGAAAATAATATAGCCTTAACGGCATTTTGGGCAAAAATTCCGTAATTGCGGTTCAATCTAATTAACTCATCATGGAAGAAATCAATGTACAGCACCTTCCGTTTGAGCTCACCAAAGAGTTCTTAGAAGAAATTCGCCAACTGATCACTGATCAAGCGAAAGATGAGATCATAGCCAAGATTGAGGATTTATTCCCTGCTGATATCACATCGATTCTTTATGAATTAAACGGGGAGGAATCAAAGTATTTGGTCCAATTATTAGATACCAAAATTGCCGCTGCGATTATCTCTGCCTTAGATACAGATGATCGTAAGAAGTTCTTAAAGAATTTCACTTCCAAAGAAATTTCCGAATACATCAACATTGTCGATTCCGATGATGCGGTGGATATCTTAAACGAACAACCTGTTCGTATACGTGAAGAAGTAATCGCATTATTGAAGGACCGCGAACAAGCTCGATTCATCATTGACCTGATGCATTATGACGAAGATTGCGCGGGTGGATTGATGCAAAAGGAGTTGGTCAAAATCAATGTTACACAAACGGTGACGGAATGTGTGGAGGAGATTCGCCGACAAGCCGAAGATGTAGAAAAGGTTTTTTCTGTCTATGTGGTAGATGATGATGGCTTATTATTAGGTACGGTTTCCTTGAAAAAAATCATTCTTGCCAAACGCGGATCAAAGATTCAAGATGTTTATGAAGCAGATGAAATCGTTTCGGTTCAAACGTACAGTACAGGAGAAGAAGTGGCTGATTTAATGCAAAAATACGATTTGGAAGCCATTCCAGTTGTGAATATACAAGGACGATTATTAGGTCGAATTACAATTGATGACGTGGTCGATTTCATCACTGAATCTGCTCAAGAAGATATTCAGGTGATGGCCGGTATCTCGGAAGATGTAGAAGAGGATGACTCCGTGTGGCTCTTGGTACGTTCACGTTTACCTTGGTTGATTGGTGGTATGGTAGGTAGCTTTTTAGCTGCTAAAATCATTGACCGTTTTGATGATACGATTGCCATTTTACCAGCTATTTCAGCATTTATTCCACTGATTGGTTCTACGGGCGGAAATGTGGGGATTCAATCTTCCTCGCTCATTGTGCAATCCTTAGCAGACAAAAGTGGTTTGGATACCACCTTGTGGAAACGTCTTCAAAAGGTATTTGTCGTTGCTTTAATCAACGCCCTCATTGCGGCTATTTTTGCGTTCGGATGCTCCATGTTGATCGATAGTGGAGAAATCATGTTATCCATTACCGTGTCACTTTCCTTGTTTGCGGTTGTTATGCTAGCGTCTTTGATGGGAACAGTAACACCTTTGGTCTTAAACCAATTAAAAATCAACCCGGCTGTTGCATCTGGACCCTTTATCACAACGACCAATGACATCTTGGGTTATGGGGTTTATTTCATGATTGTCTATTTCCTATTGTAGGCAATGCGAGCTATTATTCAACGAGCTAGTTCAGCCCAGGTACACATTCAGAACGAATTACGTGCTTCCATCCAAAAAGGATTTGTCATTCTCTTAGGTATACATGTCGATGACACGGAGACCGATGTAGATTACCTCGTTGGTAAAATTATAGGATTGCGGATTTTCGCAGACGCGGAAGGGAAAATGAATCTTTCTTTGGAACAAGTAGCAGGCCAAATCCTTTTAATCAGTCAATTCACCTTGTTTGCAGATACCCGAAAAGGAAATCGGCCTAGTTATTTAGCTTCGGCAAGACCAGAACAAGCAATTCCTTTATATGAGCTAATGATTGAAAAGCTTTCTACTGCCATGGGTGCCCCGATTCAAACGGGTGTTTTTGGCGCTGATATGCAAGTTAGCTTATGCAACGATGGACCTGTTACCATCATCATCGATTCTAAAAACACCTCATCATGACCTTAGAAGAAGCACAAGAACAAGTGGACCAATGGATCAAAACGGTAGGAGTTCGATACTTCAATGAACTAACCAACATGGCGATGTTAACAGAGGAAGTGGGTGAAGTTGCTCGCATCATCGCACGTCGCTATGGAGAACAATCTGAGAAGGAATCGGATAAAAATAAAGACCTCGGCGACGAAATGGCCGATGTGCTCTTTGTATTAATTTGTTTGGCTAATCAAACAGGCGTTAACCTAACTGAGGCCTTAGCGAAAAACTTAGCAAAGAAAAGTGTTCGTGATGCAGACAGACATCACAACAATCCCAAACTCAAATAATCCCTACTTACCTGCTGGTACTTGGCTATCCGAAATGCGTTTGCTCATGCTTTTCCCTTCTTCTTTGTTTGGAATAAAGGGACGTACTAAGGAGATCAAATCCAAGCTTGGATTCAATTTTTTAATCACTTCATGGCGAACATCAAATTCCGTTTCTCCTGAAATTTGTTGGTATTCTGCATCCGAAATCCCATCATGCTGATTAGATGAATTTGAAAAAGATGCCAAATGCCCTAAAGTACTATCCCCCATCAATTTACCACCTTCCCATGAAACAACGGAACCTGCATGTTTCCAGTTAAATCCGGATAAGGTAAAATTCTTTTGATTAATTGCTTGAACAGATTGAAGGGGCATGCCCAACAACAATCCCGAATCCGTTTTCCATTCCGAAGCATTTCCGACAATCGTCACATCGACAATTTGTCCATCCCGGTAATAAACATACACCTGACGATTCGAATTGGGATATAAAATGGAACCTCGCAAACTGTCATCGCCAATCACCCAGGTAGTATCAGCGATCAATGACTCTTTTCCATATTTCTTTTCAAGACCCACCAAATCTCCACAAGCCAACACTTCATTCAAACTACGTGTGGGATTAACTTTTTCTGACGAATTACTTGAGCCACAGGCAAAAAGCAGCAGAGAAACCAAGATAGAAAGAATGTATTTCATGTTAGAAAGAATAAGCTAATGATAAAGTTGCATTCAAGCCTTGAACCTTGTATTGATAAAACTTTTGATAGTTTTTGCCTAAGAGGTTATTGCCCGATAAACCGATATTCAAATTTCGTTTGATAAAGTAATTTATTTTCAAATTGACATCCAAAATATCATCCAACTGAATTAACTGATTTTTGACAGGTTCTAAGGCATAAAGCGATTGCATCCAATAGATATCCGGTGCAATCAAAATCTTAGGAGAAACCCGCCAAGAGTTTATCCATGACAAAGTTGTTGCAGGAATATGGGGAGCATTGAATTTGACACCTAATTGCTCATAAATTACATGATTAAACTTAAAGCTGGAGGTAAATTGTGAAGTGAAATTAAAATTCAAATTAGCCGAATATGTGGTCACTTGAACTTTCTCCAATCCTCCGCGGTATTGTACATCAAATTTATTGGTTGCCGAAACCGCATTCACATAAAATGGTAAGTCGGAATATTCCGCATAGTCATATTGTGCTTCAAAGTCGATGACTTTGTTCCCTCCAATCCCTTTAATACCGCCATAAACATGACCTACTTGATTCGTATTTTTCAATTGACTCTGCGTGCGCATCCAAGCATTTTGCTTTAAATAACTTTGGTAAGAATTGAATTGCACATCACCTCCTACCCCTCCAAACAAGTGGATGTAATCAGATGCTCCAAAATCCATTTGCAACATAGGAAAGACACTCGTCTTTTCAACAGAAGGTTCATCGGACTCAGTAACAAACATGAATCCTACATTCAGACTGACGCGCGAACTCTTGTAGGCCAAATGGGGATTTAAGCGATATAAACTACGATTCCATTTTTGCAAAGACGCACTCGGGGAATATTCGGAATAGATATAATCCCCGGCTAATTTGAATCGCAACTTTTCCGACATCCCATGCACATATACCCCATGTCCTTGGATAAGTAACTCCTTTAAATCTTGAGCGTTTGTAAGTTGGTCCGCTTGAATGCTTAAAACATAATCAGTGGAAGGTGTTTTTTTAGCACTACTTAATTTCCCCGCAGCGCTCATTCGCGTATAAGAAGCTAATAAATCATTGGCCTTTATATAAGAGGGAATTTCAGCCAAGCCATAATAGTAATTCGAGAACATTTTATACTCCAATGTACTTTCCCAATAATTTACACGACCTAAAGAACGACTCTCCAGGCGTGCTAAATTTTCACTCCTAGCTGAATATTCTGACATAACAGGGCCAAATTGATTGGCATCATGATGCAAATAAAGGCCTAGGAATTTGTTCTCTTTCGCACTTTGGCTTGCATTAAAATCAAAAAGGGAATGGCCATAATTTCCAATGCCCATCACTAACGCATTCTTGAATTTCTCGCCGTAAGCGGTTTTGTTTTTCTCATCCGAGCGCATTTCTTGTGCAGTAGGGGCATCAATTTGGGGCAAGGAGTCTAATTTCCATTGCGATTCCTTCAATTTAACTTGCAAAGGAACGCTACTTGCTTGCTCAAAAGATTTCATCGGCGAATAGGTCCGATCAGTAACCTTCAGCTGCATAACCGCACGCGTGGAATTGGGAATGGTGATCGTCGACCGTTCGATACGCGACTCTTGCGCATATACCCTAACGAGTAAGCAAAACAGGCCAATAAATAGTAAAAAGATCTGCTTCATTTATTGAATTCCCTCCATTTTTTTCTTGGCTAGCAATTTCACGGCATCATCCGACGAATTAGCTAAAATACTTTGCAAAATCACTTTGGCCTGAGCACTATTTTTTAATTGGACAAAATTGTCTGCCATGATTAAAAAGGCCTGCCCCACAAGCGCATCAGGCATGTGATAATACCGACTTTCAGCTTGTACGAATTGACTACTCAGCCATTCATTCGACTGTTTATATGCTTTCTGTAAAGTGAGTATGTGCGCATAGGCAAGCGACGCATTGGCACCTATTTCATCTTGATTCAGTTTTACAGCTTTTTCAAACCATTGTTTCGCGAGATCTACATCATTAACATCTGAAGCATTTTGACCAATTTCGTAAGCCCATTGGCTCTTTCGTAACGAATCTGTGACATCTAAATCTAGCCATAATTGATTCAGTGCATCAAATTTCTTTTGAGCACTATACAATTGTTTCAACTTATCCTGCACGTTAATCATTAGCGTATCTTGGTAGACAATATTTGCCTTCAGATCAACCAGCGTACTAATAGCCAAATCAGAACGTTTCTGCTCATCATATATTAAGGCAATCATCCATCGAGCTTTGTTTGCATAGCTAACTCCTTGAAGACTTCGTTTCAGGTAAATCAATGCATTACTAAAATCCTTCGTGTGGTAAGTGGAAACGCCCAACATGTAATTAAGGGCATCAGATTGACTATAAGATGGAAATTCTTGAATTAGACGAACAAGTTCAGGAACAACCAATTTATATTTTGCTTGTTCAAACATTTCCGAACAAATATCAAACCACTGTTCGGCGATACTCGGATCATTGCCATGTTGACTCGCGTAAATATGTTGCAATTCAATCGCCTCCGTATAGCGTCCCGCCTTTTTCAATAACTCGGTTGCTCCGATGATCGCCTCTTTGGCAGAAGAGTCTGTCGTGAATTTACGTACGATGTTCACATAATCATCCGATGCTAAAAACCACTGGTTGGTATTTTCATAAGCTTGCGCGCGAATCAACAAAAATGGCGCGTACAAGGGATTGCTTGTCGATTTCTCTTGGATAAACTTGCTCGTATTACGAATAACAGCCGCATAAGCCTCTGATTGTTGTAAGCGTGACAAAGCTACATTACTTCGATAAAACATTTTATCGGCCTGCGGATCATTCGAAAATTTAACGCTGTAAGCTTGATAGGCATCCGCCGACTCTTGAAACTTCCGAAGGTTAAACAAAACCACTGCTTTACGCTCTAGTAAAGCCATCGATTGTGGTGAATTTTGTTGAATCGCTTCGTCGTAATATTTCAATCCCACAGCTAAATCTCCTTTTGCAATGGCTAGCTCAGCCAAATTTCGCAAATCATCCACAGAGCGGCGACCATCTAATTTATTGGCTACATATTCCTCAAAATACTGCAAGGAACGATCGTACATGGTGATGTAGGCAAATGAATGCGCTAAACTCAATCGTATCCGTTGGCTTAATTCACGTGAACCAGCAGGCAATGACGTTTCTGCTAAAAGCGGCACATACAATTTAATTGCATCCGAATTCTTATTGGAACGGGCAAGTATTTCAGCTAAAGCGTAGCGAGCATACCAAGCCATTTCTCGATTCACCGCAAAGTCAAGGGATTTTTTGTAATAGGTAATAGCCCTTCTGTCATCTTGTTTTTCGTAAGCCTTAGAGGCAATTTGGTAACATGTAGACTGATAAAGTTCTTGAAATTTAACTTTCCCTGCAGGAAAATTAAGAATAAAGTCTTCAATAGCGGATAGACTAACCTGTTTGCTTAGCGCATCGATTGCCATAGAAACCAATAATTCCCCATGTTTATTTTGAGGTGTGCGTTTTTGATATTCTTTGATTTCTTTCAGTAAAATTGGCCATTGCTGATTTTGATGCAACAAACTCAGGTACATTAGGTAAGCTTCATCTCCCAATTCTTTATTAAAAGGCATGGCGGCAACTTCTTTCAAAGCAATGTAGGCAAGATCCCATTTCTGTTGGTCTACTAAAATCAAAGCCTTCGTTTTCGCGATCTCTTGATCGAGCGAATCCATTCCTTTCGAAGATTTTGATAATAATAGAAGCGCTTCATCCAACTGTTTCGATTTATATAGCGAAAAAGCATATTTGAAACTTCGTGTCCGATTTAACAACTGTGGAGATTTCTCCTTAACGACGGCATAACTCTTCGCCGCATTCACAAAATCTTGCTTTTGAAATTGCAGTTCGGCAATAATAGCAGCTAGATTTGCCGATGATTTCCCGTATGTACTATCGGCTAAAATGGGCTTTACATAGGAAATTAGATCATTGTAGCGGTTAAGTTTCATATAGGCTGAACTGATCCAAACAGGTGATTCTGCCGCAAATTTGGGATCCAAACTAGCCAGTTTAAAATCTTCGATGGCCTGCTCAAACTTTTCCGTATGAAAATGCATGACACCTGCATAATAAGCGGCAGGCAAGGCAAATTCAACTTCAGACTCCAATTTCAATAAATTAAATAAGGCCAATGCCTCTTTTAGCAAATTGGATTTGTAATATGAAATAGCGAGGTAATATTTATGTTCCAGATTTGTTTGAGCGGAATTACTCAAGTACTTAATGGCACGAGCCCAATCTCCCGTTTCATAATAGAAAACCCCAATTTCTGTAACCAATTTAGCGGAAAAAGGACTTTCAGGATGATCAGAGATAAATTTAACCGCTTGAATCTCGGCTTCTGGACGCATAGAATATATTGAACACATGGCAATATAATACTCCACAAGCGTACGCTCTGATACCAGCAAAGAAGGGCTTCCTTGTAAGTTTTTAAGGTAAATTCGAAATTCTTCTTGAGCGGCAGGGAAGTTATTAGAATCAAACAACACCTTGGCTTGCCGAAAATGCTCAAAGGTGTCCGTTGATTTGACCGTTTGTTGGCCTTTCATTTCAAACGAATGAACAAAGAACACGCTTAAGACTAAAACACTAAAATAAAATAATCGTTTTTTCATCTACGAACAGATGTATATTTAGGGTTATTACAATAATACAAATTTTATTTCAAATTTATCTCCCCATTCCAACGATAAAAATCCAAATAAATTTCCTCTAACACTTATTTTATCTAATTTTGAGGGATATTACCATACAACAACCTTACATGTCGATTCGTAACTTATTCATATTCAGCTTCCTTTTATTCGCTTGCTTGACTGTTTCGGCACAAAGCCCCAACAAAAAGCTACCCATTATCAAAAATGGTGGCTATGTAATTTTAGAAAAAAACGGTCATGGTTTAATTGCAAGCGTTGAAAACCTGGGTAAGCTCGATTATAATGAAGCGATTAAAGCTTGTGATAGTTTACAGGTTGGCGGATTTAGCGACTGGCGTCTTCCTACGAGAGAAGAATTCGAATTAATTCATCCCAAATTAAATTTAAAAAAAGTGGGTGGTGGCAGTATATTTCAATCATCTTGGTATTGGACTTCTACAGAGATCGACAAACAAAATGCTTGGACACATAACCTCCAAACAGGCCTTCAGGCGTCTTATTTCAAAGACTTCAAATGTTTCGTGAAAGCAGTTCGATCATTTTAACACACCGTATTTCTGCATTTGTTTGTCCATCACGGTAAAATAAATTGGTGGAATCATGGCTAAAATCAACATCCCTGGATAACCCGTAGGCATTTGTGGCGCACCTTCATGGTGGCGGAGAATTTGATATTTTCGCGATGCAGAATAATGATGATCGCTGTGCCGACTGAGCTCAAACAAAAGTACACGACCTAATAAATGATTGCTGTTCCAAGAATGTTCCGGTTGGACGCGTCCATAACGCTCATTTGCATTTAACTGACGCATTAAGCCATAATGCTCAATATAATTCACAGATTCCAATAGCAAAATCCCAATCAGCGCGGCGAGCAAAAAATACCCCAAAGTCGCTATACCCCAAATCGAATAAATACTAAACAAAAGGCCGAATTGAGCAAAATGAAAGATTAACATTTCATTTTGAAGGGACCAAAAACTTAATTGCTGATTATTTAAAATCTTATTATTGATTCGCCAAGCGCTAAGATAGGTGCCCGGAATTGTTTGGAAATAAAAAGCAAATACACTTTGTCGGTACCTAGCTGTACTCGGATCATCTGGAGTACTCACATGGGTATGATGTCCCCGATTATGTTCAATAAAAAAGTGCATGTAAAGGCTCGTAGACAGCAAAATTTTGGCCATTGTTTGTTCAATTTTTTTCGAACGATGTCCTAATTCATGTGCTAAATTAATCCCAAAAATACCTGCCAATAAACCTGCCGTTAAAATTCGTCCTGCTCGATCTTCAATTGAAATCTGAGGGTCAGCTACGTGATTCAAGAATGAAAACAAGCAAACAAGATGCAAGAAAAAAGCCAGATACAATACGATATCGTACATGGAATTATTTTGGGCCGCTAGTTCGTCGGCATCCGACAAATTACCTTCATCCGAGGGAATCAATAATTCAGCAATGGGGATAAAAAGGAAGCTAAAGAAGATTGTGGCCCAGCACATGGTTCCAATGGAATGATAGGAAATCCAAGCGCCAACAAAAAGGATAAATGGGAGAATATACTTGATAATGCGCATGTTAGCTTCACTTTACAGAAAGTAATACTAATCAATTATATTTTAATTTTCCACACATTACGAACATATTCGCGCAATCGGAAAACATCTCCTTGGCAGGCAGTTTTAGCCTCATAGACATTGATATCAACTAATAATCGATACCAAAAGCCTTGCATAAAATGAAAAATCCAAACTTTGGGATGATCGAGAAAACCCAATTGCAGGAAAAAACGAAAGCAGAAATACAACAAGGAACGAAGACCGAGTGGCAGTTTATTGTATAAATTATTTTTCACTTTTCGTTTAGATGCCGCTTGCTTACCGACTTCTACATCAGCTAAATCTGTAGTTTCAACAAATGAAAATTCTTGATTTAATATATCTGCGGCCTCTCGACGTGCATAATTATTGTGCTTGTTTACCCACCAATGCATAGAATTCAAATTCTCGTCAATCAAATTCTCTTGAAGCCGCAAAATTTTACCTCCTGAAAGTATCATGTGTTCGTCCATCAACCGACTTTCACATATGCCTTGACCCGATCGCCAAATTCGAAGCAAATGTATCGGATAAAATCCTCCGAATCGGATCCACTTTCCTTTAAAAAGTACTTTTCGTGTTAACTCTATTCCTGAAACGTCTTTGGGTATAGATGTTAATTTGTTTTTGAGCTCATTGATTAATTCTGGACTTAAATACTCATCCGCATCAATTCGAATAGTCCAATCTGTCTTAGCATTTATCTGACGGATACCCCAATTTAACTGGGCAGCATAATTATTTTCCCATGAATTTTGGTAGACTTCAGCGCCTAATCCTTTGGCTATCTCAATGGTTCTGTCAGTTGAAAAAGAATCAATGATACATATTCGATCACAAATTGGAGTTAAGCTCGCAATACAGCGCCCCAAATGCAATTCTTCATTGTAAGTCAATATAATAGCAGTAATTCCTGACATAGCCTGTTGAATTTATGAACTACAAATTCCTAATTTGTTGCCTATATCGGAATAAAACGCGGGCCAAAAAAAGTGTATCGATCATGGCTTGCTTAACAATTTTAAAGCTGGCTCCTTTGCTAATTCCAGACGTACGCTGTAAATATTTCGATTCTATTTCAATAACTTGAAATCCTTTCATCATGAACTTAGCACATATTTCGCTTTCAACTAACGAGCTTTCTATTTCCAAATTCATTTCCTTGATATCCTTGCCTTTGTAAATTTTAACCCAGTTTACATCTTTCAACTCAAAACCATTGAGCCACAAGTTTAACTGCTTATTTGCTTTAGACAAAGAGTTCCTAAAAAAGCTATAGGTAGTATTTTCTTTACGGAAAAACGATATGATTGAGTTAGCTGGAACTTCAGCAAAAGGCAATAACTCATCCAAATCAAATTGGCCATCGGCAGGAACAGCACAAACATTTTCGTATTGTGCCTCAAAATAACCTGTTCGCAATGCATGGCCAATCCCTAAGTTTCGATCATGGAATACAAGACGTAATTTCGGAAACAATGCGGTAAAATTGCTTGCTAGCTCACGTGAACCATCAGTGCTACCATCATCTACTAAAAGCACCTCAAAAAATTCGATATTCATTTTTTGAAGAGTCTCCATTGTCTTTTTGACAACTTGCTCTACTGTTCCAACTTCATTGAAACAAAACACAATGACCGACCAAGATTGCTTGCTCATTTGTATTGATTTACGATGTCAATAACATGACTAACCTCTTCATCAGTTAATTCAGCAAACATAGGCAAAGAAACACAATGTGCAGCCAAATATTCAGCATTTGGGAAATCCCCTGTTGAATACCCTAGGGATTTGTATGCATTTTGCAGATGACATGGCACAGGGTAATGATAACCAACTTGAATTCCATTATTTGCCAAAAAAGCAGCAAAATTTTCACGGTCAGGCGTAGTCACAACAAATAAATGAAAAACTGAATCTGACCATTCCGGCTGATGCTGCATGGTAATCAAAGGATTAACAATTTGACTCAAATATTTCTGAGCAATCTCCTTTCTTCGAGAATTCCAGTTGGCAAGGTACTTCAATTTGATACTCAAAATTGCTCCTTGCAAGCCATCCATTCGATAATTATACCCAATTTCCTCATGGTAATAGCGTTGCTCCATCCCATGATTACGCAACCGCATGATATGCTTGGCATACGATTCATCTTGCATGGTTAGTCCTCCTGCTTCTCCAAAAGCACCTAAGTTTTTTCCCGGATAAAAACTGAAACATCCAATATCTCCGAAAGTCCCAACTGGCTTACCTTTATAGCGAGCACCTTGCGCTTGTGCCGCATCTTCTACGACAAATAATTGATGTTTTTCAGCAATGCTGCGAACTGCATCAATATCAAAAGGTTGACCATATAGGTGAACGCCGATAATCGCCTTGGTTTTGGGTGTGATTTTTGCCTCAATCTGATTAACATCGATTTCCCAGGTATTGGGGTCATTATCAACGAAAACAGGAATAGCGCCAACATAAGAAATTGCCCAAGCCGTCGCGATGAAGGTGTTGGCTGGCAAAATAACTTCATCTCCTGATTTAATGCCTAGAGCCAAAAGTGCCAAATGCAAAGCGGTCGTTCCATTATTGCAACCTAGCGAAAATTTACTCTCACAAAATGCGGCAAAATCTTTTTCAAAAGCAGCAACATATGGTCCGCCGGAAAAAGCATTTGAGTCAAATACCTCCTCTGTTTTGGCAAGTATTTCCGCTTTGATGGAAAGGTATTGTTTATTAATATCTAAACAAGGAATATTCATTCGACTATTTTTTAATTTGTTTAGCAGGATTTCCCACCACAACTGTGTTTGGCGCAACATCTTTTGTTACGACAGAACCTGCACCTACCAGTGCTCCCTCACCAATTGTAACGCCACATAAAATTGTCACACTTGAACCAATAGAAGCGCCTTTTTTTATTAGCGTAGTTTCCAATTTCCAATCATCCGCCGTTTGAATACTTCCATCTTCATTAGTAGCACGTGGATAACGATCATTAACAAATGTTACATTATGGCCAATAAAAACATTGTCCTCTATTTTAACACCTTCACAAATAAAAGAGTGACTTGAAATCTTGCAATTTTCACCAATTTCCACGCCACGCTGAATTTCGACAAAAGTACCCACTTTGGATCCAGAACCAATCTTACAGTGGTAAGCATTGACAAAAGCGAATATTTTTACACCTTCGCCCACTTCTACATGATTTAAACACTGAAAATTTTCAGTAGAATTAAGTACCTCCATTATAATTTTATTTCTTTTCCTCCTAATTCAATTGATTTCTGAGCAGCCTCTAAGATCGAAACGACTTCCAATCCGGCCATACCATCTACAAGCGGCTTTCGCTGATGTAGGATAGCTTGAACAAAGTCATTAGCCATCGAAGCCAATGCTTCATTTTGGGGAATTTTAGGAATAAATATATCCCCTACTCGGTAATCGATAAGCATTTGATGCTTTTCAGATTCTGTGTTTGCTTTAAACCCTGTATCGTAAATTTTAATTTTTTCAGTAGGCTCCACATCATCATATAAACACATTTTTTTATCTCCTCCGATCAATATTCGTCTAATTTTCAAAGGTGAAATCCAAGAACAAGTAAAATGAGCAATAAAATTGGATGCGTAATTTAACGTTAGGTAAGCAATATTTTCTAAACCACTCTTCGTGTGCGCTTGCCCAGTACATACAACACTTACAGGCCTTTCGGGAACCAAATAATTCAAAATAGAAATATCATGAGGTGCTAAATCCCAGATAACATTCACGTCAGGTTGAAACAAACCTAAATTAATACGCGTTGAGTCAAAATATTGCAATGCTCCCAACTCACCTAATTCAACACAGGTTTTTATCTTTTGTACAGAACCTGTAAATAGAAAAGTATGATCTACAGCTAACACTAAATTGTGTTTCAAACTTAGCTCAACCAATTCATGAGCCTCCGAAACGGATGCAGTCAATGGTTTTTCAACCAAAACATGCTTCCCAGCCAATAAGGCTTTCTTGGCTAAACTGAAATGCAAAAATACAGGAGTAGCGATGACTACAGCATCTACCGGAGCTTGCGACATGAACATGTCAACATCCGTATATACCGTTAACGAATTGTGCACTTTTTGGGCAGCTTGCAAACGTTCGGTACGCGCATCACAAACAGCGGTCACCGTACAATCAGCGGCATTGATAAAATTGCGCAATAAATTTATTCCCCAATAACCATAACCTATTATCCCAACTCGAATCATAATGTAAAAATAGTTTATTTTTTGAGGAACAACATATTTTTCAAGAACCAAAACAATGAACCTACGACTAGAAGCTCCAAGAAATACTCAAGCGCATGCGAGGGTACCATTAAATCAGAAATCGAATGAAAATAAATCATTCCCATTCCCCACCACAATGGGGCCTGTAAAATTACTGCAAAGTTGAATAGGACCAATACAATCCAAAAAATCGGTTTTTCACTCATTTTACCCCAAAATAATAAAGGCATCAAAATGGTGTAAGCATAATTAACAACGGAGGATTGCTGACTTACCATCATCCACATATAAACAACTAAAAATAAATGTGGAAGCTGATCAATCAATTTTTCGGTTCGATTTCGCGCAATATAAAAGCATCCTACAAACAAGATACTTAACAAACCAACCCAATTTAACCACTTAGGTCCTAAAGGAATTAATCCATTTGTCAATGGATGCAAAATTGACCAAATATTAGGTAAACGAGGATCATTCGCCTGTTGAATGGGCGCCAAAAAGTCCCATCCAATATTGAAATATAAAATTATTAACGAAGGAATTCCTACAAGCAACAATCCCAACAATACATTTATCCGCTCTTTTAACGCAATCAAAATAACGATAATAAGTAAGACCAATAAAGCTTTTGTAATCAAAAGCCCTAACCCTAAAATTACCCCCAACATGAGATAATTTTTATTTCGTTGGAATATCAAAAGGGCCAACACGATGCCCCCCCACATAAAAATATCCTCCTGTCCACCTAAAACAGATAAAATGAATGATGCCGGTAATAACAAATAGAGTAATCCCTGAAAAGCAGAAGCCTTTCTTAGCTTAATGGTTGCCAATAAAATTCCAAATTCCAATAAAATCATTTGCAAAATGATCGCTTTGGGGCTTTCCCAAAGCCAAAGCGGCAACACAGTGAAATATGGAAATAATGGCGAATAGGCCGACTCAAAATCTCGATATACCCAAGCTCCTTTTGCTGCCGAAACTGCTGAATCATAAAACATCAATACGTCAGATCTCGCATCAAAGCCTAAGTACACGTAGATTAGTAAAAATGGGAAAAGCCTAAATGCTAAGAAGAATGCAAATAAATACAGCTTTGGAGATTTGTTGATTTCAGGTTCAATCCGATCCTTTAAAATCAACGAAGCAAGCAGCAATAAAGAAAAAAATACCCCCAGAACTAACTTATAAACCAACATAATTTTCTATTAGTACACTAATTTAATTCTTTTAGCATTGAAATAAAAAAGCAAAAAAAAAGCACTTACCAGAATCTGATAAATGCTTTTTAATATCGTGGTCGCGTAGGGATTCGAACCCCAAACCTTCTCATCCGTAGTGAGATGCTCTATCCAGTTGAGCTACGCAACCATTACCCTTTCGGGACTGCAAAGGTAGAAATAGTTTTTAAAAATCGAAACATTCAATCGAAAAAAATATCAATTTATTGCGTTCTTAAAACCTAAGTCTAACGTTCACAAGGACTTGCTCCTATTTTTTAAATTGAATCCGATAAATACTTCCACCCAAATCATCACTTACATATAAGGAACCATCTGGCCCTTCTGCCAATCCGCAAGGACGATGCTCAATAGGCCCCGTTGGTTTTACCAAATCTGTCCCAGCAAAATTGTCGGCAAAAATCTCCCATTTACCACTCGGCTTACCGTTTTTAAATGGAACAAAAGCAACGAGATAGCCTTTTTTCAACTCGGATGATTGACCATGAAAGGCAATAAAAGCGCCATGTTTATATCGAGCTGGAAATTGTTTCCCTTGGTAAAACAGGATATCATTGGGCCCCATGTGTGCAGGAAATGCAACGACAGGGTTCAACGCTTTTTCACCACCCGTTTTCTTTCCATCACCCCCATATTCTGGTGCAACTATTTTCTTATTCTGTTTTTGATCGTAATAAATATAAGGCCAACCGGCATCATCACCCGCCTTTTTAAATTCATACATAGCCTCTGCAGGTAATTCCTGCGATTGCTGGGGTGTATAAAATTGCGGATAAAAATCGTGAAACTGACCCCGTCCGTGTGCCATCGCAAATAGGCTTTGCGTTTGCGGATTCCAAGTAATCCCGACCGCATTTTTCAATCCCGTGGCATAACGTACACCATCTTTGAATCCTTGATTTAATTTGTTTGCATCAAATTGCCAAACTCCCCCCGCCGAATCCAATATCGCACATGGGTTCATTCCTTGACCTGTTCCAGGCACACGACAAGGGTCATTCCAAGATCCGATTGTCACATAGATATGTTTTTTGCCTTGATCGAAAACAAATGGTTTGGCATTATCCCGACCATGATCAGGTAAACCATCGACGATTGTTTCAGGTTTGTTAAAATCTGCTACCTCACCTTTTGCATTAAGTGCGTAACGAAATACCCCTTTATTCGATGAGGCATATAAATATTCCCCATCAATCATGATGCCAGTTCCTGGATAGGAAGCAAACAAGGTTTGTTCATTAAAAACGCCATCTTGATCGGTATCTTTCAATTGGACGATTCCATTTCCATCTTTTAATTTGGATAATTTAGCATACACATGACCTTGTTTCGAAACGGTGATATGACGCGCAGAACCTTGATCTTTGGCTATTTCCGTGACATGGAAACCTGAAGGGACTTTAATTTCTTGAGCTAATAACATGGATGGGACCAACAAGCCCAGGAGCAATATACTTTTCATGAATAAATAAGGTTTAGAAATCACAAGGTAGTATAAATTCACAAAATACCTATGTGGCCTTATTCCATTTTCCTACGAAGTCGGGCAACCGGAATCCCCAATTGCTCCCGATATTTAGCTACCGTTCTTCTTTTTACCACAAATCCCTTTTCAGCTAACAAGCCTTCTAATTCCTCATCCGAATAAGCATGTCCTGCGGGCTCCTGCTCAATCAATTCGCGTAAAATATTCTTTACCTCGCGGGTTGAAAAGTCCTCCCCCGACTCATGTGTAATCCCTTCAGAAAAGAAATACTTCAAGGGATACATACCAAAATCCGTTTGCACCGACTTAGCCGAAACGACACGGGACACCGTCGAAATGTCCATTTCAATGACTTCGGCGATTTCCTTCATGCGAAGTGGCTTGAGTTTTGCCTCATCACCTGATAAGAAAAATTCGTATTGCTGGGCAACAATACTTTCCATCGTTTTCAGCAGTGTCCCTTGTCGCTGTTGGATCGCTTGAATGAACCAAGACGCAGAATCCAACTTATGCTTGATAAAGGTCACCGCTTCTTTCACTTCTTTTTGCTGCTTATCCCCTTTGGAATAGGTTTGTAGCATTTCTTGAAAAGACTTACTCACGCGTAATTCGGGAGCATTCTTACCATTTAATTTGATATCCAATTTCCCATCCGACTGACTCACGATAAAATCAGGCTGTAAAAATGGTGCAACCTCCCCTGCTTCACTTCCGCCAGGTTTAGGATTTAAATGGGTAATGATTTGAATAGCCTTCTTCAACAAAGCCTCATCGATCGACAACTTTTGTTGCAATTGGCTATAATGCCGTTTCGAAAAATCATCGAAATATTGATCAATCAATCGAATCGCGACTTGCAAAGCTTGATCATCAGCAATATGCTTGCGATGCAATTGAATAGATAAGCATTCCTGCAAATCCCTCGCACCGATTCCCGCAGGGTCCAATTGTTGGACTTTTAACAAAACAGCCTCTACTTCCTGGTAATCGGTTTCGAACCCAACCGTAAAAGCTAAATCATTAACAATACTTTCAATGTTCCGACGCAAATAACCATCATCTTCCAAGGAGCCTATTAATTGTTCGGCAATGATGCGCTCCCGCTCATTAATGATCACAAAGCCAATTTGCATCAATAAAAATTCTTCAGCACTAGGCACGGTTGGCATCGGACGCTCCCGCATTTCCTCATTGGGATCATAGGAATCGCCCGCCATTTTGTAACCAGCATAATCATCTTGTAGATAATCATCGATCGCCATCTCCTCATTCGCTAAATCTTCTACGGTCTCCCGATCACCCATTTCCTCCAAACGTTCCTCGGAAATCCCTTCCTCTAAGGCCGGGTTTTCTTCTAATTCCGCTTCAATCCGTGCGGCCAATTCGGCAGTCGGGATTTGCAACAACTTTATCAGCTGAATTTGCTGTGGAGAAAGTCGTTGCTGTTGCGATAAATTAATGGATAATCCTTGCATCAGCGTTGAAATTTAAATACAAAAATAATTGAAAAAATTCGGTTTTTTTGTGGTATTTTTGAGGCTTATTGCGCCCATTAGAGGGCTATTGAGAATCATTTATGCAAATTAAAGAAATCCTATCCTTATCCCCATCTAACCAAAGCCTTATTATCAAAGGTTGGGTTCGTACCAAACGCGTTTCAGCCAATGTAGCTTTCATTGCCTTAAACGATGGTTCCACGATTCATAACATTCAAGGCGTAGTTTCTGATGGAGCTGTTTCGGAAGAAACACTTAAACTAGTTACGACGGGGGCATGTATTGCCATGACTGGAACGCTGATTCCTTCACAAGGACAAGGACAATCAGTCGAGTTACAAGTAAATTCCATTGAAGTTTACGGGATCGCTGATCCAGAAAAATACCCATTACAACCGAAAAAACACTCCTTGGAGTTCTTGCGTGAAATCGCGCATTTACGCCCTCGGACAAATACGTTCTCGGCCATTTTACGTGTACGCCATGCGTTGGCTTATGCAGTTCACACCTATTTCAACCAAAACCAATTCTTCTATTTGCATACGCCTATCATCACAGGATCAGATGCAGAAGGTGCGGGTGAAATGTTTCGTGTAACAACGTTACCGGCTACAAACCCTCCTTTGACTGAAGATGGAAAGGTAGATTTCAAAGAAGATTTCTTTGGTAAGGAGACGAATTTAACGGTTTCAGGCCAACTAGAAGGCGAATTAGGCGCGATGGCTTTATCGAAGGTATATACCTTTGGACCTACCTTCCGTGCGGAGAATTCAAACACGACACGCCATTTGGCAGAGTTTTGGATGATCGAACCGGAAGTTGCTTTTAATGAATTAGAAGACAACATGAATTTGGCGGAAGACTTCACCAAATTCTGTATCAAATACGCTTTAGACCATTGTGCGGATGATATCGCATTCCTAGAGAAGCGTTTATTGGACGAAGAAAAAACAAAGAAAAAAGAGGAGCAATCGGAACTAAGCTTAACTGAAAAGTTGCGATTTGTCACCGAAAACGACTTTGAACGCATTACTTACACGGAAGCGATCAACATCTTATTACAATCGAAAACCCACAAGCAAGGTAAATTCCAATATCCTGTAGAATGGGGCATCGATTTACAATCGGAACACGAGCGCTGGTTGGTTGAAAAGCACTTCAAAAAACCGGTTATCCTTACGAATTACCCGAAAGACATCAAGGCATTCTACATGAAATTGGACGAAGACGGCAAAACCGTTCGTGCGATGGACGTATTATTCCCAGGAATTGGCGAAATCATTGGAGGATCACAACGTGAAGACGATTACGAGAAATTATTGCAACGCACAAAAGAAGTAGGAATCGAAGAAGAATCGATATGGTGGTACTTGGAAACGCGTAAATTCGGATCTGCGCCACATGCAGGCTTTGGATTAGGCTTTGAGCGTTTGGTATTATTCGTAACAGGAATGAGCAACATCCGTGATGTCATTCCGTTCCCAAGAACACCTAAAACGGCAGAATTTTAATGTTTTTCAAACAACTAAATCAAAGTATTGGGCATGCGATTGATGGGATTGTAGATCTCATTAAACAAGAAAGAAATGCCAAAATACATTTGGCGGCGACTGCCCTTGTGATTTATGTAGGTTTGAAATTAGATTTTGTGGCACAAGAGTGGATTTGGATTAGTCTGGCTGTGGCATGCGTTTGGGTTGCAGAATTAATCAATTCTGCCATTGAACGCCTAACAAACTTGGTCTCACCGGAACATCATCCCTTGGCCAAACAAGTGAAAGATTATGCAGCTGGAGCTGTTTTAGTGATGTCATTATGGGCAATCGTGGTGTTTTGCCTGATTGCATTGCCGCATCTTGTGATGTGGTTAACATTTTCGAATTAATATGAAAGAATACGGATCGAGTGTACAAAAATTGGTCAATTACATTATGACCATCGCCGACCGCGAGCAGCGTACCAAATATGCCTTTATCATGGTGGATTTGATGAAACAGATTCATCCCAACATGAAGGACAACAGCCAAGATTATTCCAAAAAGCTTTGGGACGACTTGTTTATCATGTCGAATTTCGAGTTGGATGTGCAAGGCCCATTTCCTCCCCCATCACCGGAGTCGGTAGGTAAAGCCCCTCGTAAAGTTGCCTATAACCAGCATCATTTGAAATTCAAGCATTATGGTCGTAATGTAGAATTGTTAATTCTTCGTGCCATTGCAGAAGAGAAATTAGAGGATAAAAAGATTTTGGTGGCCTACATCGCTCGTTTGATGAAAGGTTTCTATGTGACCTGGAACAAAGACACGGTGGATGATTCGGTCATTTGGCAGAACATCAAAGACATGTCGGAGAATCTATTAGGCAGCATCGTCGACGAATTATCGCAAGAGACTTTAGGTCATGCAAAAGTGGCAAATAATGCGCGAAACGCATACAATGCGCCAGAATACCCGAATAGTAACAACAACAGGAATAATAATTTCCGGAAGAACAACTTCAGAAATAACAACAACAATCGTAATAACAATTACCGTAAAAATAAGTAAGATTTATGGCATCATTTAAGGTTACCGGTGGCCGCCGGATGAAAGGAGAAATTACTCCTCAAGGAGCAAAGAACGAAGCATTGCAAATTTTGTGTGCGGTGGTATTAACAGCAGAGCCTGTTACGATTCACAACATCCCGAATATCCGCGATGTCAACCAATTGATTGATTTATTGGGAGACATGGGCGTGAGCATGCGTCGTTTATCGGAAACCAGCATTGAATTTGATGCATCTCAAGTGAACATTGATTACTTGGAATCTGAAACCTACAAGAAAAAAGCGGCTGCACTTCGTGGTTCGGTGATGTTATTAGGGCCAACTTTGGCGCGATTCAAAAAAGGACGTATTCCTTCACCCGGAGGAGATAAAATTGGCCGACGACGTTTAGATACGCACTTTTTCGGATTCATGAAATTAGGTGCGAAATTCAATTATAGCGCAGAAGATGGTGGAATCTATGAAGTAGATGCTTCGCAATTACAGGGTGCGTATATGTTATTGGATGAAGCATCGGTAACAGGTACAGCGAATATCTTGATGGCTGCCGTGCTAGCGAAAGGAACGACAACCATTTACAATGCAGCTTGCGAGCCTTATTTGCAACAATTATCGAAGATGTTGAACCGCATGGGAGCAAAAATCTCAGGTATTGGTTCAAATTTATTGGTTGTTGAAGGTGTAGATGTTCTTCATGGAACGGAACACACGATGTTGCCAGACATGATTGAAATCGGTTCATTCATCGGTATGGCCGTGATGACACAATCAGAAATCACGATTAAAAACTGCCAAATCCCTCAATTAGGTATCATTCCTGATGTATTTAAGAAATTAGGTATTCAAATGGAATTCCGTGGCGATGATATTTTCATCCCTTCGCAAGAGCATTATGAATTAGAAAACTTCATCGACGGATCGATGTTGACCATCTCTGACCATCCATGGCCAGGATTTACGCCTGACTTGTTGTCGATCATTTTAGTGACGGCTATCCAAGCGAAAGGAACGGTATTGATTCACCAAAAAATGTTTGAATCTCGTTTATTCTTCGTGGATCGCTTGATCGAGATGGGCGCACAAATTATTCTTTGTGATCCACACCGTGCTACGGTGGTTGGTTTCGACCGCAAGCAAACCTTGAAAGGCATTCGCATGTCCTCACCGGATATTCGTGCGGGGGTTTCCTTATTGATCGCGGCGATGTCGGCGAATGGCACATCCATCATCGACAACATTGAGCAAATTGATCGCGGGTACCAAAACATCGATACGCGTTTAAATGCAATCGGTGCAGAAATCGTACGTATTTAAGATGTCTTTATTTACTAAGATTAAACAGACCGTCCAATTGGCCTTACCCATCGTGGTGGGCGAATTGGGCGTTATGCTTATGGGCCTTGCCGATACGATTCAGGTTGGCCAAATGTCGACAGGTGCCGCAGAAAGTTTAGGTGCATCCGGCATGGCACATTCTATCTTTTTCACCATTGCAATTGTAGGCATTATCTGTATCCAAATCGTTTCCCCGATGATTTCTAAGGCTGTAGCCGAAGGCGATCAAACGGAATGTGGAAATTTACTGCGAGCCAATTTACGCGTAGCGACCTTGCTAGGTATCGCGACAATTCTCATTACAGGAATTGTGGGATTGAATTACGATTTATTTGGGCAGACGGAGGCGAATAAAACCTTGACCCTACCCTTTTTGACTTTGATTTCGGTTTCGGTATTACCCATTTTCTGGTTTATAGCCTTGAAGAGTTTCATGGATGGACTCCAAAGGACCACGGTGGGAATGACGATTACAATTATCGCTTTGGCCATGAACGTTTTTGGAAATCATTTATTGATCAATGGTGTTTGGGGATTTCCGGCCTTGGGCTTATTAGGTTCCGGAATTTCGACCTTGGTTTCTCGATTATTTATGGCGTCCACATTAGCCATTTACGTGTTTACGCGGGATGAATTCAAACCTTATTTACGTAAGGGACATGTGCATGTGGAGAAAAACGTTTTAGAAAAGAACATCTTACGCATCGGAATCCCTTCGGGTATGCAGGGTTTCTTTGAGATTGCGACTTTCGGAATGGCCGTTGTCATGATGGGCTGGATTTCTGTGACGGCGCAAGCTGCACATATCGTGGCGATCAACATGGCATCAATCACTTACATGATGGCGACGGGCATTGCCGTAGCAGGTGGAATTAATGTGGGAACGGCAATCGGCGAACGAGATCGTTCAGAAATCAAACGTTCCGGACATGCCGCCTTGATTTTATCGGTGATATTCATGGGCGTCTGTGCCTTGGTCTTTTTCTTTGGTCGGGAATATTTAGTGCGTGGTTACACGCAAGAATTACCAGTCATCGCGATCGCAGTTACCTTGGTGGTTTGGGGAGCGATATTCCAACTTTTCGATGGCATTCAGGCGGTATCCTTAGGCCTATTACGTGGCTTACAAGATGTTAAAATCCCAACGGCCATCACAGTATTCTCGTATTGGGGAATGGGCATTCCGATTTCCTATTATGTGGGCATCTACCTGGGTGTAGGAGCTGTAGGAATTTGGATGGGCTTGACGGCTAGTTTGGTGTGTTCATCGATTTTGCTTTCGTGGCGGTTCTATGCGCGGGCGAAGACAATTGATTTGGAATCCTTGAAAGTAGATTAGAATTAAGAGTTAAGAGTTAAGAGGTAAGAGATAAGAGGTTGGAGATGAAAACTGTAGAGACGCGATACTTCGCGTCTTTTTTTTATATGATTACCACATTGGTTTAAAAAGTAATTAGTTGCGAGGTATCACGTCTCTACAAACATATTACAATATCTTTTTTATCATTTGCTTTTTAAACGCAGAATTTATTCTCTTCATCAAAATTTTAACATATGACTTCATATTTCTAACAACTAAAAGTATAAGGGTGATTGGAATAAGTAATTCAAAAATTGACATAAAGGAAACATTAAAATTGCCTTTCTGTAAATTGATAAATAAAGAGACAATTCTATTAGGAAAAAGTAAAATTGAATCTTGATTCACAAACAAGACATAAAACAAAAATAATGCAAGAACTAAATGGCTTAAGATTGCATAAATAAAAAGAAAAAAATCTTTAGAATTCCATATCAATGGTTCTCCTAAAATTAACTTCCCAACATCATTTAACTTTTGAGAGGAATTTGTCATCAGGTTTGGGACTTCTAGTAAATCGGCTAAAATCCAATAGCCGTCACTTCTCAAAAAAGGATTAAGATTAAATAAGGTCCGAGCAAAAATGGTAATAGAAACGATTACAATCGAATTACTATTTAAAAGAGTTCCACATAAAATAACCAAGGAACAAAATAAAAGCTCAAAATAAACGCCAGCTAGATTTACTATAATTCTTTTGTGTTTGGGTAAGTGCCAAACCCCAGTTACATCAGCATAAAATACAGGGGTTAAAAGATAAAAACCGATTCCAATTCCACCATGGTTTATACCAAAATAGCTGGTTGCAGTCGCATGGCCAAGCTCATGAAACAACAAACTCATCGTTGCAAAGGAAATGAAAACTAGCGCACTTTCTGCCAAATTAAAATTTTGATAAAGATTAAAATTTGAGAATAAACTAATTGCCACTATGCTTAAAGAAAAGCCAACCAAAAGAATCCCGATCCATTTATCAAACAAAAAATGAAAGAATTTAACACTCTTGGAAACGGCGTTTTCGTTTAAAATCTGATAACTTAGTTTTAAATAAGATGGCTTTTGATAGGGTTTAATTGATTCATCAAATCCTTTTAAAAAGCCATATTGTGCTAAAGAGTTATTTATTAAGTTAGCAATCGCATTTGGGTTAATTTCCCTTTGATATTTCTGATTAAAGTCAACACATATTTCTGTCAAAGATTTCTCACCATCAATAAGTAAAATTAGATTATAGGTATCCTGATTAATTTTAACATAATGCTTCTCCTGAGCACTACTCACAATATATGAGCTGTTACTTATCTTACTAAATTCTAATTCATCCGATAATTCTGGAATATAGTTTAATTCCATTTTCAAAATTGAGAGAGTGCTTTCAGAACAAATCCCGTTGTTAATGATCTACTTTTAAAAGGAGACAGTAATTTCGGCTTGATAAAATCTACCTCCTGCCACCCACCATCATTTTGCTGACAAGAAGATATAAATTCAATTGCTTTTTTCATGACCAAATTCTTTACCGGTGAAATTTGACTATAGGCCATTAATGCAAAAGAGGTGGACAGTGGATCAGAACTATGTTTTGGTGAAAGTCCAAATCCACCATCTATATTTTGATTGCTTTCTAAAAACCTTATTGATCTATTAATTGCTATTGTATACATTGACCCAAACAAAGATAGTAGCCTTAGGCAAGCATATGTACCATAGTAATCACCATGATACCAAGTACTTTCCCAAGTACCTTCTGTTTTTTGATGTTTTAAGATATAATCAATTGATTTTGATATTTGATGTTGATATTTTTCATAATCATATAAATAAAGTGCGTAAACTAGGTTAGCTACAACTTCTACATCAGGACCTCTACCCCACCTTGTTTGATTAAAATAATCTTGCTTTTTCTGTAAATCTGATAAATTGTGATTTGGTATAATCCACGTTTCAATACCACCATCTTCTGACGTGCGCTCGGTTAATGCAATTGTCAAAGGGTAAACACAGTATTCATTAACTAAATCTGGCCTATCAACATGAAGAAATAGTTGCATAATTTGTGCTAAATCATCAATATCAGCTGCAATTTCGTTGACACTGGGAAAGTAACTCCAACCACCAATTTCATCTTTGTTTCTATTTTCAATTAAGTATTCACATTCTTGAACTAAAAATGCTTTTATTTCTAAATTGTATTTACTCGAAACCGAAAATAAACAATCATTTAACATCGCTCGAGGGAAAATATCTGATTCATGTATTTGACTCGAATTTTCAAAACCATCGAGTGAACCTAAAAACATTCGATGCTTTAAATCAGGATAGTTGTCACAAAATTGCTTTTCAACAAACTCCAAACCTCGCTTTATTTGAATATTGGAAATTGTAGAATAATTAATAAATGAAAGAGCATATGTGGTGTTACTTTCTTCTAACTTATTACGGATACTATTCAAATAATGTACCAGTATATCTAAATCCTTACTAGCAGATTTTTGAGTCTGGAATACAATATCGCGCCATTCCCCAGCGGCGCTTATACTATCAATCGTATTAAGGGCCATTTCAAAATGATTAATTGCTAATTCAAACAATTGTTGCGCAATCCCCTTAATGTAAAAGAGTTTATTTTGTGTAGAAAAATCAGACAATTGGGAATCAATAATTTGATTTTGAGCAAGAGTATAAACACCCCAATTAAATTGCCTATTTATAAGATCTTCTTTAAAATCATTTATGTCATCACATAACTGCAAACCAATTGAAAAATTTTTGTGTGACTCCATTAATTGTTCATAAACTTTATAGCTTTTTTCGCCTGATAAAATCCATAAACAATCAATAGCAATCTTACCGAATGCTGCTTTTTTTTCCGCTAGCTCACAATATGATTCATATGAAACTTCTGCTTCTGAATAGAGCTTTTTCTCAAATTTTACAGCATCAAAAAATTCAATTTTTCTTTGATTCCAAAGTCCCCAAAAAGTAGCATCTATTCCAAAAATAGAAGTTAAAATTTTGATTGATTCTTCTTGTAAAGAAAGGGCTTTCGTTAGAAACGAAAAATTATTATCATCAATTAAGCTATCTAACATCAATGTAGATTGATAATATAGATATCCAGCATCAGATAATTCTGAAATTAAATCTGGATCTAATCCTTCAAAATAAGCACTAAATAACCTGGGATAATACTGATAAAATTGATGAGAAACATCTGAAGATTTCAGTTGCTCTACTAATTGAACTTTTGATATTATTTCTGAAGTTTCCATAGCCCTTAGTCATCCTTAACTTTCGTATTTATGAATCTAATCTCCTCCTCAGTGAATAGGATCTTGGGATTATCTGATATTTTCTCACCTATATGTTCAAAAATATTTTGACTATTTAAATCGATTTTGAAAGATTTAGGAGGAATCATATTCCCTTTTTCAATCTTTGTTACATAAATATCAACCTGGTCTTCATATTTATTGGTTCTTCCCTGATAAATAGCCTCGGTGTTTATGTTTATATTGTATTGAGCGAGCCTCAATTTATTTTCTTCATTAACAAAAGACATAAGCCTCTGTTCATCGATATAATGTATTTCATACGGAGCGTTTGTTTTTTGGGATATCCCTCGATCAACACGATTTTCATAACTTTGACGGGTCTTCAATAATACGATAGCTCCAGTTTTTAAATCAAACCTAACTTCGCAATCACTAAATTTAGCCTGAAAATTATTTCTAGGTCCATTATTCTTTGCACTAAAATATACAGTTGAGGTTTCACTGTCCTTTTCAATACGTTCAATAATGATTTCGTCTAAAGAATTATATAAACCAGTCAGGTAATTGTTTAAAAGAAGTGAACTTAAAAAACTAGTAAGATCTATACCAAATCCTGTATCCAATTCCCCCTTTTGTACATAATCCGTTTCTCCAATACCTAATTGATTTTGAGCAAAAACAGATTTTTTTAGATTGCTATTATAGGTTTTATTCCACCATTTTAGATTAAACTGTAATAATCTAGAAAGTTTAGTGTTTACCCTTTGCGAGCCCTTGTAGGTACATTGATAGGTTCGAGGCCCATTTACGTAAAGTCTGTTAAAATTTTTTAATACAAATGCTATTTTGTCCTTTAATTCTAGATTATAAACTTTAACATCCTCTAATAAAACACTTTTGGACTCCAAGAAGACATCTTCGTTTTTAAATCTTTCAATAATAGTCAGAGCGTTATAAGCAATATGACTGAATTTAATTGAATCAAATTGTATGGGCACTTTAAATTTCCCGTCGGTATTTGAAATCGTTTCAAAAGATTGATTTTGCTTGTAAATGCTAACATAAACTGAGGAAATTGCTTCTTTTGTCTTCGAGTCCTTGATTGTCATTATAGAATTTTGAGCAACGAGAAAATACTGACTCAATAAGAATATGACCAATAAAGCTGTTTTTTTTGAATTGGATCTGTTATTCATAGTTTTGCAATATATTGTTAGAGCAACCTAAAACAGCTGCTCTAACAATAATTTAAATTTAAAATTTGTGGGAAGCACCAACGGTTATAGTTGTTTGTCCAGTGGAGGTATTAGTAGTTGAGGACGTACTGACAGCCCATTCCCCCATTTCAAATCTTTTTTCAAGCTCCTCCACTTGAAAAATTTGTAACATTTGTTCTTCTTGATTAGCTGATAAATTTTCCATAATTATTAAGATTTGTAATATTCCCTACTCGTAACTGGTTTTTCGGGATCCACCAGCACTACATTGTGCGATGTAAACCTAGAAATCTCAACGAGGCAAATCAATACCACCTAGGTAGTAATCTGGTAGTAATTTAGTAGTACATACTACAGTAAATAACAACTAAAATAAATTACTGAGGCGCATTTAGCAAAAACCTTAAAAAAGCAACCTTGCCTTTGATGCCTAATTTTCGCATCACATTTCTTCGGTGGCATTTAACGGTAGACTCTTCAATATTCAACTGATAGGCAATCTCTTTATTCGTTAAGCCCTCTTTGGCAAGATTAATAATTCGATTTTCGCGCATGGAAAATGGAATGAAATTGTAGTTCATCGAATTCATATGTTTAGTGGTTATAGGGTTTACGATAGTCAATTTTGCATTCCAACAAGAATAAATCTGTGTAATTAAACTCTCTGTTGAAGTGTTAACAAACAGACTATCAAACCAATATTACAAATTTGAAATTAAAAGTATTATTCATTTATCGAATAAAATTAATTTTTTATCAATTAAAATCTTGTCACAAATGGCAGTCTAAAGTATTAAGAATGAAAATAAGAACCGATTTTACTTCAGAGCGCAAAAATAGACGCGAGGTATCGCGCCTCTACAAACTAAAAAAGACGCGAAATAATCGCGTCTCTTCAAAATCAAAAAAAAGACGCGAAGTATCGCGTCTCTACAATTTTACGAATGAATGGATCTCTTCGCCGTCGCAGCCAAGCAAGCTTCCTTCATCGCCTCCGTGTAGGTCGGATGAGCATGTGACATACGAGCCACATCTTCCGCAGATGCGCGGTATTCCATCGCAACAACCGCTTCCGCGATCATATCCGCTGCACGCGCACCGATGATGTGAACACCCAAAATCTCATCCGTATTCGCATCCGCCAATACCTTCGCCAAACCATCTACATCGCCCGATGCAATCGCACGACCCAATGCCTTGAACGGGAATGATCCTTCTTTATAAGCGATACCTGCCGCTTTCAATTCCTGTTCTGTCTTTCCTACCGAAGCCACTTCTGGCCACGTATAAACAACACCCGGAATCAAATTGTAATTGATATGTGGTTTTTGACCCGCAATGACTTCCGCTACGAATGTTCCTTCTTCTTCCGCTTTGTGTGCCAACATCGCCCCGCGGACAACATCACCAATCGCATAGATACCCGGAACCGATGTTTGAAGCGTATGCTCATCTACCGCGATCCGACCACGCTCATCAGCAGTTAAACCTGCCGCAGCTAAGTTCAAGCCATCTGTATAGGGGCGGCGACCGATGCACACCAAGCAATAATCTCCTTTAATTTCAACATCTTTACCTGAAGCATCTTGTGCCTTCACGGTCACTTCCTTGCCTTTCACAGCTGCCGAAGTAACTTTATGAGACAAGTAAAAATCAGCGCCTAATTTGGCAATCGACTTCTGCAATTCCTTGCCCATCGTCTTATCCATCGTCGGAATCATGCTATCCGCAAATTCCACAAATGAAACTTTCGATCCCAAACGTGCATATACGGAACCTAATTCTGCTCCAATTACTCCAGCACCAATCACGATCAAATGCTTGGGAATTTCCTTCATTTTCAAGGCTTCCGTCGACGTAATGATACGCTCCTTATCCACTGGAATGAACGGAAGAACCGTTGGCTTAGAACCCGTTGCAATGATGATGTTCTTTCCTGAAATCACTTCCGAAGAGCCATCTTCTTTGGTCACTTTAACGGTTTTGGCAGAATCAAATGATCCCAAACCATGAAAGGTCGTGATCTTATTTTTCTTCATCAAATACGCAATTCCCGCGTTCAAATTCGCTACCACACCCGCTTTGCGCTTGATCATTTGGTCCAAATTTACTTTCGGCTTCGCGATTTCAATGCCATGCTCTTGGAAACTATGCACCGCATTGTGATAATGCTCTGAAGAGTCCAACAAAGCTTTGGAAGGAATACATCCTACGTTCAAACATGTTCCACCCATCACGGAATATTTTTCCACGATAGCTACTTTGAAACCCAATTGGGCCGAACGAATTGCCGAAACATATCCTCCAGGACCCGAACCAATTACGATAACATCAAATTCTTGCATATGGCGATTGAAAACGAATAGGCCCCGCAAGGCCTATTCTGGTAATTAAATATCTAACAATAAACGAGCTGGATCCTCTAATAGTTGCTTTAAGCGAACTAAGAAACTTACCGACTCACGGCCATCGATGATGCGGTGATCATACGATAATGCCAAATACATGATAGGACGAACAACGATTTGACCGTCAACAACCACCGGGCGCTCTACGATATTGTGCATACCGAGAATCGCTACTTGTGGTGCATTGATGATCGGCGTAGAAAGCATCGAACCAAATACGCCACCATTCGTGATCGTAAATGTTCCGCCACTCATTTCTTCCAAACTCAATTTATTTTCACGTGCTTTCCCTGCTAAACGAACCACTTCGGATTCGATACCTGCCAAAGACAAGTTCTCCGCAGAACGAATCACGGGAACAACTAAACCTTTCGGAGCAGAAACCGCAATCGAAATATCGCAATAATCGTGGAACACGATTTCATCGCCATCGATCTTCGCATTCACCGAAGGGAATTCCTTCAAGGCTACGCAAACCGCTTTCGTGAAGAAGGACATAAAGCCTAAGCCTACGCCATGTTTCTCCTTGAATTTATCTTTGTATTTTCCACGCAAATCCATGACCGGCTTCATGTCCACCTCGTTGAAGGTTGTCAACATCGCCGTCTCATTTTTCACAGCCACCAAACGACGGGCCACTGTTTTACGCAATGAACTCATTTTCTCACGACGCGTTCCTCCTTGTGCCACTGCTGGCGCTGCCGCCGAAGCCGCCGCTGCTGGTGCAGCCGCCGCTGGTTTTGAAGCTGCCATCGCATCTTCTTTCGTGATACGTCCACCTACACCTGAACCTGCAACGGATGCTGCCGCAATTCCTTTTTCATCTAATATTTTGGCTGCTGCTGGAGAAGGATGGCCTGCCGCATAATTTGCATCTGCAACAACTGCTGCCGGAGCCGCTGCCGGTGCCGGAGCAGCCACTGACGCTGCTGAAACGGAACCACCTACGGTGATTTTCGCCAACAATCCTCCAATCGGAACAACAGAACCTGGTTGAGCAATTACCTCTAACACGCCTGCTGATTCCGCTGGCAATTCGAAGGTCGCTTTATCCGACTCTAATTCGCAAAGAACTTCATCCAAGGCAACTACATCCCCTGTTTTCTTGTTCCAAACCGAAACGGTTACTTCTGAAATAGACTCACCTACCGCTGGAACTTTAACTTCCAATACGCTCGTTGGGCCTGCTGCAGGTGCTGGCGCTGCTGCAGGTGCAGCAACGGCTGCTGGAGCTGCGTCTGCTACGGTTACGGATGCTGTCGCACCACCCACCTCAATCGTGCAAATAATCGCACCAATTGGCAAAACATCGCCTTCTTTCGCCACAATGTGCAAAATACCTTCAGCCTCAGCAGGCAATTCAAATGTTGCTTTGTCCGACTCTAGTTCGCACAAAACCTCATCTAATTTCACGTGGTCGCCTTCTTTCTTGTTCCAAGTAGCAACCGTTACTTCCGTGATCGACTCGCCCACCGCGGGCACTTTCATTTCTATAGCCATAATATTCGATTATTCAAATGCTCTGTTTATCAATGCTGCCTGCTCCTCTCCATGCACCTTCAAGAATCCTGTCGCCGGTGAGGCCGATTTCTTACGTGCGACTAATTTACTGAAACGTGACCAACCAAACTCACGAATCACATACGACCAATAGCCCATGTTTTCCGGTTCTTCTTGCACGTAGAATACCTCAGCTGATTTGTATTTCGCTAATTCTGCTTCCACTTGCTTCGTTGGGAATGGATGCAATTGCTCCAAACGGATAATTGCCACATCCTTACGCTTGTCTTTTTCTTGACGATCTAATAAATCAAAATATACTTTACCAGAACAGATCAACACGCGTTTTACTTTCGATTTGTCTGCAAATTCATCTCCAATAACTTCTTGGAAAGAACCTTTCGTAAAGGCATCCATCTTCGAAACAACTTTGGGATGACGGAAAATCGACTTAGGTGACATCACGACCAATGGCTTACGGAACTCCCAAGTTAATTGGCGACGCAATGCATGGAAAATATTGGCTGGTGTTGTCAAATTGGCAATTACCATATTATTCTCCGCGGCTAATTGCAAGAAACGTTCCGGACGAGCATTTGAGTGCTCTGGACCTTGTCCCTCGTAACCATGCGGCAACAACATCACCAAACCGTTTTGTGTCCCCCACTTCGATTCATGGGATGAAACGAATTGGTCAATCATCGTTTGAGCGCCATTGGCAAAATCACCAAACTGTGCTTCCCAGATAACCAAAGCATTCGGATTCGCTAAGGCATAACCAAACTCATAACCCAAAACGCCATATTCCGACAACAATGAATTGTAGATTTGCGCTTTTTCCTGCTTATCTGAAATATGATTTAATGAACTGTAATTCTCATTCGTGTTCGCATCATGCAATACGGCATGACGGTGCGAGAAGGTACCACGTTGAACGTCTTGACCCGACAAACGAACTGCTTTGCCTTCAACTAATAAAGAACCATAAGCTAATAATTCAGCTGTAGCCCAATTCAATTCACCTTTTTCAAAGAAAACCTTTCGATCAGCAATTACTTTTTCAATTTGCTTCAAAGCAACAAAACCCTTTGGCAAAACAGTAATCGCTTTCGCAACTTGATCAACAGTAGCTTGCGAAATAGCCGTATTAGGCGATTTTTCGAAATCTTTCTCTGTTGAGTAACGTAATTCTGACCAAGCATTATCCAATTTCAAAGGAATGTATGGAGGACGAACTTTTTGTTTCACCAAATCCAAACGTGCTTGTAGCTCAGCTTTAAACTCAGCGTCCATTTGTTCCGCTAACTTCGCTTCGATTTCTCCTTGCTTGATTAATTTTTGCGTATAGATCTCACGTGGATTCGGGTGATTAGTAATGTTGGCATACAACGTAGGCTGCGTAAAACGAGGTTCATCTGATTCGTTGTGTCCATTCCGACGGTAACAAACCATATCCACAAATACATCACGGCCAAACTCCTGACGGAATTCCGCAGCAATACGCGAAACGAAAACCACTGCTTCAGGATCATCTCCATTCACGTGGAATACAGGTGCATCAATAATTTTGGCAACATCCGTGCAATAGATCGCCGAACGTGCATCTTCAAAATCTGTTGTAAAACCTACTTGGTTATTGATAACAAAGTGAATCGTTCCACCCGTTGAATAACCTTTCAATTTCGCCATTTGCGTCACTTCGTACACGATGCCTTGGCCAGCGACCGCCGCATCTCCGTGAATCAAAATGGGCATTACTTTCGAATAATCTCCACTGTAATGTGCATCAGCACTTGCCCGGCAGAAGCCTTCAACTAAAGGATTCACTGCTTCTAAGTGGGATGGATTCGGCGCTAATTTCAAGGAAATTTCGCTACCGTTTGGCGAGATGTGCTTCGATGAATACCCTAAGTGGTATTTCACGTCACCATCGCCATGAATTTCGTTTGGCACATTTCCTTCGAAACCATCAAAGATCGATTCGTAAGATTTGTGCATAATATTCGCCAACACATTCAAACGACCGCGGTGTGCCATACCAATCATAGCTTCCTTCACACCTAAGTCGGCCGACGTATTAATAATCGCATCCAAACCCGCGATGGTTGATTCACCACCTTCAAGTCCGAAACGCTTTTGGCCTAAGTATTTTGTTCCTAAGAAATTCTCAAAAACGACTGCTTCGTTCAATTTCTGAAGGATATGTTTTTTCTTTTCAATCGAGGGATTGAAAGACAAAGCTTCTTTTTCAATTTTGTTACGCAACCACTCCTTCGTAGCTACCTCACGGATGTACGAATATTCAAAACCGATCGTCCCGGCATAAATTTTATGCAAAGCATTTTGAATTTGACGCAAGGTCGCAGGTCCGATTCCTAAGAAAACACCCGCTTGAAATACGGTATCTAAATCAGCATCAGAAAGCGCATAATCGGCCAAACCTAGACGAGGCTGACGGTCTTTGCGTTCCCTAACAGGATTCGTTTTAGACAACAAGTGTCCACGTGAGCGGAATGCTTTGATCAGGGAAATAACCGCCATTTCTTTTTGAACATGTGCAGAATCTGCAGCATTGCCCACAGGCGCTTCTGTTAACCAGGTTTGTGAAAAATCGAATCCCTTAAAGAAATCTCTCCAAGAGCTGTCTACGGAATTAGGGTCTTGTTTATATGCTTCGTACAAGTCAGCGATGACTTGGGTATCAGCATTGGCAACGTAGGAAAATGGATCCATAATGTAAAATTCTAGCCGTTGACTAGAAATAGTTTCAAACGTTATTGTTTTGGTTTAGGTTAATTTAATTCTCTCGAAAAAAAATCCTCGCAATTTAATATACTCTCGGCAATAAAACCCAACAATTCGAAGGTTTTTATACCATATAAGGGCACAAATTTCTTTGGAAAAAATCCTATTTATTCGCGCACCAAATAATTCTTTATTTATTCCAATTATATCCTACCAAAGTCAAAGAAATCACATAATTACTTAAGGCCGAAATTCTGCAATTTTTCCATTTCCTAAATCCACCTCATAACGGAGGAACAATTGATGAAATCCCGCCCGTTCTGTGGAAACGGCTGAACCAAAGCCTGCGGGATAATAAGCTGTGGATTCCCCTAAAAAATCATAGGCATATCCCAAGCGAAAATTCTTACCCAGCGCTACCTCAAAACTTCCTAACAATGCCTTGGAACCTAGTTCAGACCCTGTTGCTTGATACCAAATTCCCAGACCCAACTTTTCTTTCACCCAGAACACAGCATAATAATCTGCTTTCATGGATTCTTGTTGGTTTCGAATAACAGTCCCCAGCTTTAAGGTATGTTGGGAAACATGCAGAAAGTATTGCCCAATCAGGTACATAGGCTTATTTATAGACCCATAACTCGATTCGAAGGAATTCGAAGGCGAACTAAAACCTATTTGTAAATCCCCACGTTCATATTGTAGGCCCCAACCGTAATGACCACCCAGAACACTCGTTCCACTTTTTCCAATGATGGGATATTGATTAACTCCTAATTCCAAACCCATTCGTAAATGATTCCCTCTTCCCCATTGAAATTGCTTCGACCCAACAGCCGCTAAACCCAAATTAGCTGCAATTCCACCAGAAGCCAAAGCATAAGATTGATCCGTATTATAGGCCAAAAAACCGATGCCTCCCTTTTCTTGCGCGATTGGCATGTCGAAACTAAAGTATTGTTGGGACGATGTCGTATTCGTAATTCCACCTTGAAAAAGTGGCTTTTTCCGATAAATCCCCGTCATTGAAGCGACGCCTTTGGAACCTGCAATGGCAGGATTAATCCCCATGGGTATAAAGGGATAAACCATGCGCAGGGATTCCTGCTGGGCTTTTGAAGCAAATGCTAGCAATAAAAATAAGGCAAGTTTTCTCACAAGCTAAAAAAAGAAAAGACCAATAAGCCAAAGAAAATCCCCATCAGTAATATTTGCTGTAACACAACTGCAAGTAAAAACATAGGAATACTTTTTAACCAACTCAACCTGTAGAACCGCTTAAAGGCTACTAAATAATATAGAAACCAAGCGAAAATCAAACCACTTGAAATCTTACCAAACAATGGAATGGCAGTGGCCAACTGAATAATTCCCAGTATTTCTACAGCAAAAAGCATAATAAATTGACTCGTAGCTATATGTAGAATAAAAATGCCATGATGCATGTAATAATACCCTTTTCGTCGAAGGAAAACCAATTGCAAAACGAATGCCAACAAAGGCAAGGCTACGAACAAAAGCGTCGACATTTTATGGAGCATGGTATCAACCAAAGATTCAAATAGCGCTTCTGAAGTGGTATATTGTTTACCTATGGAATAACCTTGCTTAATCAGCTTTTGCTCAAATTTAGAATCTTGCTCTGTTTGAGGAAGCTTTGATTGAACTTGCATATAAGCCTCAAAGGTTTTGGGGAATGATTTTTTATCACCCTGAAAGCCATTTTCAAAAACATTCACGGAAGACACCAAACTCTTTTTCGTATTTACTTCATCCTGTTTTAAGATTTTTTCCAAAGGATGAAAAACATAAAACAGACTAATAAAAAAGAAGGCAGAAGTGAATAAATAAAAGCGAATGGGATGTAGATAAACGGTTCTTTTGCCATGTAGGTATTCAGAGGATAAAAAACCCGGTTTTAGAAAAAGCTGCTTAATCGTGGTGAATAATTTACCATCATAGTGAAAAATATCTTCTACAAAATGAATCAACAAACTCCAAAAGGATTCATGAGGTTCACGATTTTCTTGACCGCAGTACGAACAAAAACGATCATGTACGTTTTGTCCACAATTAAGACAGGTTTGCTCTTGGCGTAAGGATGTATGTGACATAAAATTTCTGACAATATGACATTCCGAATGATTTTGGACTCAGATTTGAACCATCGGTTTCCAAATTTATGATTTTTAATCTCAATTAAACATGAAAGAAACAGGTAACATCTCCATTCACACTGAGAACATCTTCCCTATTATCAAGAAATTTCTCTATTCGGACCACGAGATTTTCCTTCGTGAGTTGGTTTCCAATGCGGTAGACGCCACACAAAAAATTAAGCGATTGAGCTCCATAGGTGAATTCAATGGCGAATTGGGTGAATTAAAAGTGCAGGTAAGCTTCGACAAAGACAAGAAAACGATCACGATTTCCGACAACGGAATCGGGATGACTGCCGAAGAAATTAAAAAATACATTAATCAAATCGCCTTTTCAGGCGCCACAGAATTTGTGGAGAAATACAAAGACCAAGGCGATGACAAAGGGATCATCGGTCATTTTGGCTTAGGATTCTATTCTGCTTTCATGGTTGCCAAAGAAGTGGAAATCATTTCGAAATCTTATCAAGATGGCGCCGAAGCAGCTCGTTGGATTTGCGATGGTTCAACCGAATATTCGATTAGTTCCGCCAAAAAGAAAACACGCGGAACGGATATCATTCTACACATCGCGGAAGATTCCGAGGAATTCTTGGAAGAATATCGTTTGAAATCCATCTTGGAAAAGTATGGCAAGTTCTTACCGATGCCGATTGAATTTCAAGAGAAAATTATCAACAACCCAAATCCGATTTGGACGAAGTCTCCGTCCGATTTAACAGACGAAGATTACCTACAATTCTACGATGAATTGTATCCGATGCAAGAAAAGCCCTTATTCTGGATTCATTTAAACGTGGATTACCCATTCAACCTAACAGGTATTTTATACTTCCCGAAAGTGAAGAATGAAATGCAGTTGCAGCGTGAAAAGATCCAATTATATAGCCGCCAAGTCTTCATCACCGACGAAGTCAAAGACATCGTACCCGAATTCTTGATGTTGTTGCATGGAGTCATTGATTCACCGGATATTCCATTGAACGTGTCTCGTTCCTTCTTACAAGCGGATTCAAATGTCAAGAAAATCAATTCGTACATCACGAAAAAAGTTGCGGATAAATTGGCCGACCTATTCAAGGCTGACCGTGCAGCATTCGAAGAGAAATTCGCGAATATTGGCTTATTCGTCAAATACGGAATGATTTCCGATGAAAAATTCATGGAACGCGCAACAAATTTTTGCTTAGTTCAAGATACGAATGACAAATATTTTACGTTAGACGAATACGCTGAAGAGGTTCAGGCAGCACAAACGGATAAAGATGGCAACAAAGTCTATCTCTATACGACTGACGAACAACAGCAAGATGCCTTTATTCAATCCGCCAAACAAAAAGAGTACTCAGTATTACGACTTGATTCCTTAATCGATAGTCATTTCATTCAAGCCATGGAAGCCAAATTGGAGAAAACCCAATGGAAGCGTGTGGATGCAGACCGAATTGATAAATTAATTGATACAGGAATCAACTTAGAAGCCATTCTGAGCGATACACAAAAAGAAAGTGTCAAGAAAGTATTCGAAGAAACCCTGAATGACAAACAAAAAGTCGTAGCCGTTGAGGCCATGTCTCCGGACGAATTACCTGCCATTGTTACCCAAAATGAGTTCATGCGCCGCGTGAGTGAAATGTCGAAAAACGGCGGGGGCATGGGAATGTTTGGGGCGATGCCAACAACCTATAATATTACGGTCAATGCGAATCACCCGTTGATTGGCAAATTAGCGAGCTTAGAATCTGAAGAAGAGCAAAAAGCTTTAGCGAAGCAAATCTCAGATCTAGCTTTACTATCGCAGAATTTGTTGACGGGAGCTGATTTGACAGCGTTTATTAAGCGAACGATTGCTAATCAATAGTGTAGAGACGCGATACTTTGCGTCTAATAACTCAACTTGTAGAGACGCGATACCTCGCTTCTTATAACAAAAAAAATAGACGCGAAGTATCGCGTCTCTACAGAACCTGGATGGAATGACTTCCATCCAGGTTTTTTTTATACCCCTTTCCGAACAATAATTTTTTTGGTAGCGACCGACCGGCCATCTATCGACAATTGATATAGATACATCCCTGAAGAAAAATCGCGTAAGGAAATACGCAATGTTTTTTGATCTCTGTCAAGGGAAAATTCCTTCACTTGTTCTCCCAATACATTAAAAAAGCCAATTCGCAATTCCTGATTGCCTACAACCTGATAATCGATATCCAGAAAATCAGAAGCTGGATTAGGATAGGCATGCGAAACTTGAATACGGTCATTTAAAAACAAGTAATTCGGATTGTTGCTATTCTCTTCGACTAATTTACGATCCTGAACCTGCCCTACGATGTTTGTCGAGGAAGCTTTCGCAAAACTTGTCTTCATGATTTGCGTTAGGTATGAATTCTGCTTTAAATCAAGATTAGTCTGCAAAGCAGGATTCACATGAAATGAACGCTTAGCCAATAAAATTGGCAAAGTCACGCGCTGTGCTGTTCGTTGAATACTTAGTCTAGATTTCGATTTCCCATCATTTTGAGCATGCAGAAATACTGGACCAAGAAAGCCGAGCAGCAATGCAAAAAAGAAAGAATGACGTAAAGTTTGAATCATAAGGAAATCGAATGTTCAAAAGTAATTCTTTATAGCTAAGAAAAAATACTACAATAGGTAAACGGTCAAAATCCAGTGACAAAAAGCCAAATTTTAAGGTTTTTTAACAGCGGGAGCCAGACGAACGCGCTCCATAATCATCGGTAATGTAATTTTTTCTTTTGAGCGCCAATTAAATCCATCCAAATATTCGAGCTCATCTTTCCACTCCTTGGGAGGCACGAACTTGGCTTCAGGTTTCGTGATAAACGATATCTTATTGATTTTATTTTCTAGAAAAAAGAGGTTCATCCGACTGCATTCGACGCGATTCAAGCCTGTTGTATTTTTCTTATCATCCATGACATAATATACACTTTCACCATTGCCATCCACTTGGACTTTCTTCAATCGGGAATCATCTGCAAAAAATACCCACATTTTGCGTCCCTTAATTTGATTATAATGGGACGCAGAATCTTTTGAAATCACAAAGGAATGACCGCGCAAACGCATCTCACGCATTTTTTGATTGGTCATGTACATGGAAACCGAATCAGCCTGCAATTGGGAATCATTCGTCCATAGTAAAGGCTTTTGGTAAAAGTGAATAACCGAATCCTTGGTGTCATAACCGAGCGAATCACACTTCCCAGAGAAGTCAGATTTATAGATCAACACATGTTTGTAGGCATACAATTTTCGCGTTGAGTCCGTCTTATTTTGCATCGAAACCAAGGTATCAGCAGTCAAATACAAAGTGTCCTTTTCACCAATATTCCGCATCAGCGCGTGTCCATAGACCCGCGTGATTCCTGTTTTTCCAGCATAACGACCATGATCACCCGTCAAAACAACCTTTTGTTTTTGGCTTAAAAATTCAACACGTCCACGTGCAACCCCAATCTGTGTGGGGCTATCGTAAAACAGGGTATCGGCTGAAAGGATGTATTCGTCAGTTTTGGCTGTAGACCGACCGGTAAAATTCGAAACTTTGGTTTGCGTATTGTAAAAGCCTGCGTTCGTTAAAACGGTATCCTTCTTCGTGATAATTTCCGTAGGTGCAATAAAATAAGCTTCTTTCGAAGCGGTGTTGTATTTAAGTGAATCTGCTTGCAATTTTCCACCCTCCTTGTCTAGAACACGAACTTTTTCTTTGAATAAAAAGTTTTTGGTAACTGTATTGTAGAAACCTTCCTTACTTGATAAAGTTGATTTCTTATCAACAATCTTTGCACCCGAATGGTAAATAGCCATCCGAGAATTCATGTCATAATCCAGTTTATTCGTCGTTAGAATAATCGTATGATCGTCTAACTTGACCTTTCCGGAAATATAGGCCTGCCGCGTATCCCCGATGTACACTGCTGTATCACCCGTTATCGTCACCGTATCCGCTTGAATAATTTTCACGTGTCCATAAGCTTCCACATTATTCGTGGTACTATTTAGAACTGCTTGATCGCATGCCAATGTTGTCGTTCCTTGTCGCAAAAAAACACGACCAATCAACGTTTTGCGCATGATTAACTCTTGTTGCATGCCATTGAGGCTGTCGGCGCGAATGACCTCCAACTGGCTTTGTGCAAGCAAGCAAGCTGGAAGCATCAAAAAGAAAAAGAGGAATAATCCGTATTTTTGCCGCATGTTCATCGCGAATCGTTAATTTCGCATCTTCAATTGAACGCGCAATTTACCAATTTTATGCTGGAAGATTTCA
>Ga0228701_1000334_pt1 | contig 41487 bp, 69 predicted proteins | sample McNCre117_Aug_MG_2_FD_178017 | JGI IMG/M metagenome (GOLD analysis project Ga0228701, IMG submission 178017) | Freshwater microbial communities from McNutts Creek, Athens, Georgia, United States - 11-17_Aug_MG | ecosystem: Environmental > Aquatic > Freshwater > Creek | place: USA: Georgia... | reverse complement strand
TTCTGGTTATTCTGGAGATAGTGGTATCTCTGGATGGTCAGGATTTAGTGGCATTAGTGGATGGAGTGGTTGGTCTGGTATTTCAGGCTTCTCAGGAATTTCTGGTTACTCAGGTTATTCAGGTATTAGCGGTTGGTCAGGATACTCTGGTATCTCTGGCTGGAGTGGCATTAGTGGCTATTCTGGAAGTGGTGTATCAGGTTACTCAGGATATTCTGGTTCTGGTGTAAGTGGTTGGAGTGGTTATTCTGGTATATCTGGATTTAGTGGTATTTCAGGTTATTCAGGTATTAACGGTGCTTCTGGTTATAGTGGAATTTCTGGTTATTCAGGTTTAAATGGAGCAACTGGTACATCAGGATATTCAGGTTATTCTGGAATTAATGGTGCATCTGGGATAAGTGGTTATTCTGGATATTCAGGTGCTACAGGAGCAACTGGTTCTACTGGAGCGACAGGTGCTAGTGGATACTCAGGTTATTCTGGAATCAATGGTAGCCAAGGTGCAAGTGGTTATTCTGGCTATTCTGGAGCTACTGGTGCAACAGGCTCAACTGGAGCAACTGGTACATCAGGGTATTCAGGTTATTCTGGAGCTACAGGCGCACAAGGAACATCAGGTTATTCTGGATATAGTGGAGCAGCAGGTTCATCTATATTAGGTTCAGCTAATACTTGGACAAATACAAATACTTTCAACAATACAATCATTGGAAGTATAAATGGCTCATCAGCTTCATGTACTGGTAATGCTGCTACTGCAACAAGTGCAAACTCAGCTACTTGGTTAAACGGTTCAAACTATATTCAAAGAACTGGCACATCAGGAAACTACAACACAGATTTCCAAAATACGCCTGCTGGCACATATAGATACCAAGGCGATGATGCAAATGTAACAAATAACCCTGGAGGCACTTGGTGGTTTATTGAAAATATGCGGCATTCTAACTCAAGTAACTACTGGGGTACTCAGATAGCTTGGGGTTGGGAAGATAATGCAAATAGGATGTTAACCCGAAACATCACTGGTAATTCTTTTGGCAGTTGGATTGAGTACTTAAATACTGGTGGTAGGACTTTCAGTGGTTCTTTAACCATGTCTGGCAACATCACAGCTTACTCAGATGAAACATTAAAGAAAAACTGGAGACCTGTTCAAGAAGGCTTTATTGAAAAACTTGCTAATGTCAAATCTGGTATTTATGACCGTACAGATATGGATGCCACTCAGGCTGGTGTGTCTGCGCAAGGGATGCAAAATTTGTTACCTGAAACAGTTCTTACAGACGCTGATGGAAAGTTGTCCCTTGCCTACGGTAATGCTGCTCTTGTTTCTGCTGTTGAATTAGCAAAAGAAGTTGTGAGCCTTAAATTACAAATTAAAGAATTGTATGATATGATTCGCAAAACTTAATAACACAACACAATACAATATGGATATAGAACAATATAAACACGAATTAAAAAACAATTATGAACGAGCAGTATTCTTAAAGGGCGATGAAATAGAAGCCCGAGAAACTGCTCGTTACTCATGGGCTGCTAAGAATATACTTGGTAAAAAAGTATTAGAAATTGGCTGTTCATCTGGTTATGGATTTCAATTCCTTGGAGTTGTTGATTACACAGGTATAGATTATGATAAGCGTATTATTGATGTAGCTAATCAACAAGATTGGCATCCAAATGCTAAATTCTTTCATGCAGACATCAATACATTTGAATTAGAGCAATATGACACAATCATTGCATTTGAAGTGATTGAGCATCTTGATAATGGCTTAGAGATTATTGAAAAGCTCAAGAAACATTGCAAGCGTTTATTGATAACAGTTCCGCATAAAGAACCTAAAGGATTTTGGGGTGAGCATCATAAGCTACATGGTTTAACAGAATACAACTTCCCTAATTTTAAATTTAATTATATTAATGAAGAAGGCAGAATTAGTAAGTATCTGGAAGCCTTATCTAATGAAAATCATTGTAATCTATTGATTGGCTCATGGGATAAAAAAGAAACTGTTTTATGTTCTATTGCTACGAGAGGAAGATACCATTCTACTCTTCCTATGGTTATTCAAGCTATATTGAATCAGACTAAACTTCCAGATAAATTAGTTATATTTGATGATAATGATGAGCCTAAAGATTTAAGGCAAGACTTTCTATACGCACATCTATTTTATATGCTAGATGTTAAAGGAGTTCCTTGGGAGTGGAAATTTGCAGGCAAAAAAGGTCAGCATCATATTCATCAGGCAGCTAATACAGCAGGATATGATTGGGTATGGCGTGTCGATGATGATGCTATTCCAGAACCTAATGTATTAGAAGAACTATACACTTATGCTACTACTGCATATAAGAGTGAAAGCATTGGTGCTGTTGGTGGCTCAGTAATCACTCCACCAGTCCCATTACAAACATTGAACTCTACTGGTTTAATTGAAAATATAGAAAAAGAACCTAATGTCCAATGGGGTATGCTTAATTGGGTTAAGCAAGTAGAACATTTATATTGCTCATTCTTATATCGTGCTGGAATTAATGATTATCATTTAGGATTGTCTAGAGTTGCTCATAGGGAAGAGACTTTATTCTCTTATGGATTGCATCTCAAAGGATATAGATTGTTGGTAATCCCTGATGCAATTACATGGCATTTAAAGAATCCTACTGGTGGTATTAGAAGCGAAACTAATGCTGCTTTATATGATAAAGATGAACAAATTTTCCAGAACTTCCTTAAATATAAAGACCGCACTATTGTGGTATTGAATTGTGGCATGGGAGACCATGTTGTATTCAAATCTATTATTAATGAATTAAAAAACCCATTGATATTTACTTGTTACCCAGAAATTGTTGATGGTGAACCTATTTCTAAAGCTATTGAATTATTTGGCAATATTGATAGATGGAATATTTATCAGAAAATGGCTCAATGGGAATGGACAGAATCTTTACAGGATGCTTTTAGAAAGTTATACAAATGATTATTATTTCACCATACGCTCAAAAACTACGCAATGGTAAACCAAATCCAAAAAACTATCCCTTCTGGAAGCAAGTTATCCAGAGTATTGATGAGGAAATTATACAGGTTGGAGTAGAGGGTGAGGAACAACTTGTTGATGATTTCAGGAAAAACTTATCTTTAAGTGAGCTATGTTTATTACTTCATAAATGTCGTACATGGGTATCTTGCGATAGTTTCTTCCAACATTTAGCTTGGCAGCAAGAAAAGAAAGGCATTGTCCTATGGTCAGTATCTAATCCAGCCATCTTTGGACATGATATCAACATTAATCTATTGAAATCTAAGGATTGTTTAGCTCCAAATCAATTCCTCTGGTGGGAAGATACTCCATTTGACCCAGAGAAGTTTGTCTCTCCTGAAGAAGTTATTTATAATATTAAAAACTTCAAATAAAATACCCATATATCATCAACTTAACTTTTGGAGTATGTATGTCACCGCAAGAACGCAAAGAGCTAATAGAAGAGTTGATGACGGTATTAAAAGAAGTTCCTATTACCAGCCACCATTTGACACCAGAAGAAGCACAATGGGTTAGGCTGGCAATTGAAGCACAAGCAGAGCGTAAAGCGTTAAGACAGGCAATTATTGAAAAGAGTTTAGCTGGATTTGTTTGGTTCTGTATTTGCGGTGTAGGTTATGTATTCGTAGATTTCCTTAAAACTCATGGATTGAGGTTCTAAATGGCATTTGACCCTGTTACAGCAATAATCGATATTGGTGGAAAGATTCTAGACAGGGTAATTCCAGACACAAATGCTAGAGAATTAGCTAAATCTGAATTAAATAAAGCAATCAATGACCAAGATTTTCAGCGTGATTTAGCACAAATTCAGGTCAATTTAGAAGAAGCAAAGTCAGATTCTTTGTTTAAATCAGGGTGGAGACCATCAGTAGGTTGGACTTGCTCAATTTCATTTGCATTACATTTTGTATTATTCCCAATAATTAACTTTATTCTAGTGGGTTTAAAGTATCAAGAAATCGTTATTTCATTTGATATGACTACTTTAATGACTGTTTTGGGTGGTTTATTAGGTCTTGGTGGGTTAAGAACCTATGAGAAGCTTAAAGGCGTAGCATGAATTTATCAGAACACTTTACTCTTGAAGAGCTAACATTTTCCGCTACTGGTGCTAGAAAAGGCATTGATAACACTCCTAATATGATTGCTTCTGCTAATCTATTTAGATTAGCTGCTTTCCTAGAGGAAGTTCGTAAAGTAATTGGCAAGCCTATGGTTGTAGATTCAGGCTATAGAAGTTCTGTATTAAATACAATGCTAGGCAGCAAAGAATCATCACAGCACCGTGTAGGAGCAGCGTGTGACTTCCGTGTTGGTGGAATGACACCTAGAGAGATATGTGAAGTAATTAAAGCTTCTGACATCCAATTTGACCAGTTAATTCAGGAGCTAACATGGGTTCATGTTAGCATCCCGAACCATCCAAATGAGACCCCTAGAGGTCAGATGTTGATTATCGATGAAAAAGGTACTAGACCTTACGCTTGATAGAAAGCTTCAATAGAATTAATGTAGTTCTTTCCCTTGTCTGTAAGGTATAGAAACTTCCTTAATTTATCAGTCTGCTTAATCTCTACAAATCCATCTTGTACAAGTTTATGTACAATTTTAGGTACAGAATGGTATCTAATACAGAAGTCTCTTAGGAATCCCATTTTGCAGCCTTCATGTACTGCAATATGAGCCAATATGTATTCTGCTCTCCAAGAAAGAGTATTCTGAATTCTGAAATGGTGATGTTCTAGTAATTTAGTCATATCGTTGAATAGTGTCGCATTTAATAAAAACCTCACCGAATCGTGTAGCTTTGATTACTCGGCAATCGTCTGTAATGTATTTTTTAACCACAGCTTCTCTATAGAAGCCACCTAACAAGAAGAATATTCCTGCAACTAATATATATTTGGTGATTGTCTGCATTGTGGCACATCCCATTAATTTTAATTTATCCATGCTGCTGCTATATCCCTTTGTATTGTTACTTTAACTCTAGACCTTGCATGAGTAAGTTTATTTTTATATCTTCTATCATATTCATATCTAGTCATAGGACTTGGCTTAATAGCGTCTGGTTTATCACCAGTTTTATATATATTGGTCATTGAACCGCCAGTTCTTTTGTACTTATGAATATATATTTGATTTTCTTTTCTTAATACTTTGATGTAATGTTCAGCAGTATTTTTAGCAACATTAAGCACTTCACATACATCTTGTATAGTAAAAGAATGTCTTTTCCCATATTTAACTATTTTGTCAAGTCGCATCAACTTTTCGATGCTTCTTTGTGGTGGATATTTAATCAATTTAACCCTCTTGCAAATTCTTCATTCGCTTGGTCTTCTGCTTTACCAATGCACCATTCTTCTACTTGTTTAAAGATAAGTCTTCCATATTCCGTAAAGTCATTATGGAGAATGGCATATTCCAATTTTTCACGAATTGGATATAAACAATCATCATGAATAGCATCCATTACATTATCAAAACTGTCTGGATTCCATTCGTTATTGAGTAATTCACATACTCTATCATTGAATTGCTCTTCTAATTGAGCATCCTCTTCTGCTAATGACATTAAAAATCTATCAATCATTTTTTCATCTCCAATAAAGTCTTGTTTAATCCATAATGAGCCACATAAGCCAAGTCATCAGACAATTTAGCTGCTAATACATAGTTCTTTTTTAGCGTTGCATTATGAATGTCTTTAACTAATCTTTGGCACTCTAATAAATGTTCTGAATAATCCACTTTATCCTCTTAATTTAATATTATTTTCAACAGCAAAGGCAGTCATCAATTCCTGCAACTCTGCCATTTCCCTTACATTTAACTTACTACTTGAACTACCTAATACTACAAATCCATTATGCTCAAGATTTGGTACAGCAATCTGCTTTCTTAAAGTAGCTGTAAAGATGTGTTTCCAGTCTTCAGGAGCTAATTTCTTACCATGCCATACCATCTGGTTAGATATATCAGTCAAAATAGCCCAGAACCTTGAATTCTGCTCAATAGAGCGTGTTTTTGGTTGTATCGTGACTGCATATCCAATTGGAGCTTGTCTAATTGCTTCAATAGCATTAGCTCTAGCCACATCATGAGCCAAGAAGAATACTTGTTTATCCATTGAAATTTAATCGATTATAAATGTCAGCAGTTAAACGAACATCTTGCTTGCAGTATTCAGCTACCTTGGCAATCTCACCATTCTTGACAGCATCCCAAACCATTGAGCCATCAAACTCTTCACCTTCAATACCTTTTTGACCAACGCCAAGAATGTCAGCTAATTTGTTTAGTGAGACACGATTACCTACACCAGCCCATTTAATCATTGTGTCAAATACATTCTCAGACCAAGGTTTAGCATCAAATGTGATAAATGATGGTGGTTTGATACCTAATACGATAGAGCGTTGATATAGGAATCGCAAGTCAAAGTTCACTAGATTGTGACCAATTAACTTAACTAGACCTTCATTTGGAATGTAAGCATCCTGTAAGATTTCATAGAAAGATTTGATAATGCCGATTTCATTAGCAACATGGTCATCACCTTCTTTGTATAAAGCAATAGGATTGCTGCCTTGAATCATAAATCCAATTACGCAAATATGACCATATCCACCATCAAATGAAGTCTTACGCCATGTGTCATCAACACCATCAAGGATTTCATTTGATTTTTGTGTAATATATTCAACAATTTTTGCTTCATCTTTATAGTTTGATGGAGCTTTAATTTGTTTAGTTTCTTTCTCAGCATCAGCGTGTATTCTTTGTAATACATCTAATCGTTGAGATGGAATAGTCTCCAAATCTAATACAAGTTTCATTTTTTCCTCGCTTCCATCATTGCATCTGCTATAGCATAAGCATTGTTAGCTAAATAATCTAAAGGTTCTTCTCCAAAATCATTAGCTAATTTGTGCATGGTTTTTAAATCCCAAGTGGTCATACCTTGCATAGCTTTAGCAGCGAAATAATCTCTTAAATCCATGCCATCTTTTGTTGATACTTGGTAAGAATCACTATTCGAATCTTTCCATATTGTGTCTATTTGTGGAAATGCTTTCATTCTCCTAACTCTGCCTTTCTTGTGTCATATAAAGTTTTAATTGTTGCTTGTGCTTCTGTATTGTTACTAGACTGTCTGTAAAGCTGTTTGAACATTTGTTTCAACTCATCCAATGTTGCACATAATGGGAACATCTGAGTAGCAAATTCTAGAATGGTCATGCCTTCAGGAATCTCAATATCAGGCTTTGGCTCTTCTTTTTTAGCTATTGGTTTAGTTTTTACAGATGCAGCATTACCATCATCATCCTCAGGAGCGATACCACAGGCAGCCATCAGACAGTACCTACGAGCGTATGTTAAAGCTGAACCATATCCTTGAGGGTCTTGTTTAGCTGCTGGCACATGAAGACAGCCAGCTTCCATGATTTCACCTGATTCATGTATAAACAATGTATCTACGGTAATACCCGTAGGTACATCTCTGCATCGCTGAACTAATGCAATTCCATTGTTATTAAGAGCATCAATCACAGCTTCAATACAAGCATCTAAAGCTGCATACTTAGACTTGTAATGAGGGTTAGTTGATGACTTCAAAGCAGGAGCAAACTCCTTTTGAGCTTTGACAAATGCTGCACATACTTGTTTCATTTAATTTCCTTTTTGGTTAAGACAAGTGAACTGTAAACCTATTTATTCATCATTGAAAGAACTATTTTCATATTTATCATAATGTGAAATTACAGGTCTTCCAGATATAGAGTAATATCCTTCTCTCTTTCATATTGAACCCTTTTCATGATGATTCCAGATAGTTTTGCTAACTCAGCAATAGCTTTCATCATCTCTTTTTCTAAATCACCTTTGGATGTAGCAATACCAAGATGATTTAATCCTGATTGGATTTCTTCTAATTGTTTAGTCATAGCATCAACAGTCCGTCTAGAACCATTAAGGTATGAGAATCTATACCAATCTAATGCTGGTTTATCTTTCATTAATGTTTTTCCACTTCTTCAAAATGTTCTACAAATAAAATACCTGCTGGTGGAATCCATCTATGTGCAGATAAACTATTTGTAAAATTACCTTGATAATCAATCCAAAATCCTTCTTTAGCCCATGCAATACTATCAATTAAGCACCATGCAACATGGCTTCCAATGTGATACCAACATTTATATTTCATTTGTATTTCTTTCTGCCTTTGGCATATCGTATGTTTTGATGTTTTATTTTATTTAATGTTTCTTGCGTTGGTGGTACTAAAGTAATCTCCGTAATTCTTTTTGGAGACCATACGCCAGTTATGTTTTTATACATAGCCTGAGCATATTTGTGAGCATCTGTATCATTCTTGCCTTGTTTGACTTTTGCATAATGAGCCAACTCTTCAAACAAAGTATTGTTCTGCGATACAGAACTATTTATCTTGTGTAATTCACCTGCTTCATGTGTAATGTCAGACTTTACTTTATAAATAAAGCCACAATTGGGACAGACCAAAGCAGGACTATGCAAATGAAAGCAACTAGGGCATTTTTTCGGTTTCTTGTCATCAGATTTCTCTTTCTTTTCTGGCTTTTCTTTTGGCTTTCCATCGCATAGATGTAATACTCCATGCTCAAGGAACTCTTGCATATCTTCCCAGAACCTTGCACAGTTTCCTGAGTGGTCTAGGACAATACATTTCTCTTTTCCATCGGCAATACGCAATCCTCTTCCTAAAATTTGTAGGTGTTCTGAAAGACTTGAACGCAAAGGTCTAGCCATAATAACTACACCAACATCGGGAACATCAAAACCTTTTGCCAAAGCAGACACAGAAATAAGACCACGAATAGCAGAATCAGGCTTCTTAAATTCTTTAACCAAATCGTCTTTCTTTTCATTGCCATCCTTGTATGTGTATAACTCGCATGGAATACCTGCCGATTCAAATTGAGCCTTTAACGCTTCGCAATGAAGAACATTGCAGCCGAAAGCAATAAACTTCTTATTATTGCCATGCTTAAGATACTCAACAACACAATCGCCAACAATAGCCATGCTACGGTCAGCAGCATCGTTGTCAGTCCATTCCCCAGCGACCACTTTAGCACCATCCATATTAGGTTCGGATGCTGCATAAATTTCGAATGGGGATAAAAACCCTTCTGATATGAGTTTATTTGTTGTCGTAACCGATTTAACAGCATCATAATGTTTTCCTAATCCTTTGGTAAAAGGTGTAGCACTTAGTCCTATAGTTATAGTTTCTCGCTTATCGATAGCATTAGTGATAACTTTCAATAAAGTATGGCACTCATCAACAATAAGTAAATCTGGCAGTTCCCATTTTCTTCTAGCCAAGGTCTGAGCAGATGCAACTTGCACTTTTTCCCAAGGTCTATATCTCCAATGTTGAGCCTGAATCACTCCATGAGGAATACCATACCTATCAAATGTTTCGCTAGTCTGATTGATAAGATTCACTCTATCAACGACAAAGAGAACGCTCTTTCCTTTTTTATACGATTCATCAGTTAAATGGGAAGCAAGAACAGTTTTACCTGACCCAGTAGGAGCAGATAAAACCTGATTCTTGATACCCATTCTGATGCCATCTCTTAAAGATTCAATGGCATCTAACTGATAATCACGAAGGTTTATATCCATGTTTTAATGTAGGTAGAATTTCTGTATTGTTTTGTACAGCAAGTAACTTTTTGATATTGGTTAATAGTTTGTTATTACTCTTTACCTGTTTAATAGCTTCCGCTTCAGTAGTTAAAGCTTGAGATAGTCTTCCCTCAAGAGCTTTAACCTGATTGTTTAATCTAACAATTTCTTTATCAGAATCAGAGCAGGTCAAAGCATCTACAAGTTCATTCAATCTCTTATTCTCAGCTACTTCATTTTCATAGGCTTCTTCAACATCGAATCCATGAAATGCAGAATCCTCTAATAGTTCAATTGATGTATCGAATGTCATAATCAGAATGGAATATCATCATCGTCAGTAGTAACTGCTGGAGCAGCATGGCTTTCTTGACTATTAGGCTTGCCACCTAAAAATTGAACTTCATTAGCCATAATCTTAGTTGAATATCTTTCAACGCCATTGTTGTCAGTATATTTATCAGTCTTGAATTTGCCTGATACAAAAACTTGTGAGCCTTTCTTTAAATACTTACCGCAAATATCAGCCAACTTACCAAAGACAGTAATATTTACCCATTCAACGCCTTCTTTATCTTTAGACTTCCAGCCAACTGCAAGAGAAAAGTTACATACTGAATCCCCTGATTGTAATTGTCTAACTTCTGGTTCTTTACCTAGTCTTCCAATGAATTGACATTGGTTTAAATCGTTACTCATCGTTATCTCCGTGAATGATTGCTTCATTTTTTAATAAATCTTCTAACATATTAATTTCAATATCAATATGGCTTTGTGTTTGTGGCAATAAAGCATCTTGTTGGAAAGTCATCATGTCACCATCTTCCATTATCATAATTAAATATGCTTTAGCTACTTTAATTTGGCTCATACTTTTTCCTCTACATAAGATTTGAATGGTGTAATTGCGTCTGGCTTGTGAAAAAATCTTCTATTAGCCAATTCCTTTTTTGTTGATACAAACGCTGAAGGGTTTAGTAGTTTAATACCTTTTATAATATCTTCAAGCTTTTTATTGGTTTTGCCAAAGTCAGGATGGTCTACACTTCTTGCAGCCAATCTCAGCATTGTTTGTTCTGATTCACTTAACATTTTTATCCTTTATTTAATTATGGAATACGAAGATTAATTGAACCTGACAATAGAAGTAAACAATTATTTTTAACTATTTCACATCATGAAATTGATGGTGCAATATCTTTTTACCTATGTCATACTCTATGAATGAGTGATTTTGAGACTAGCCTAATTGCAGGACAGGAAACTGAAATGCAAGTATTAAAAGAGATACGGAAGAAATATCCGTCTGCATCTCTTATTAATGCTTTCAAGGGCTATGACATCTGGATTCCAGAGACAAAGCAATCTGTTGAAGTAAAGTTTGATAATAAAAGTAATCAGACTGGAAACATTGTCATCGAGTTTGAAATGAATGGTAAGCGTTCTGCATTGATGACTACTACTGCAACATATTGGGTGATTACAGATGGCAATGTATTGGCATGGTTTACACCTATGGACATTGTTTATTGCATCTTTGAGAATAATTTAAAGTATGCTGAGTTTGTAGGTAAAGGTGATACAGCTTCTAAAAAAGCATACCTCATCAAAAAAGATTTGTTGTTTAAATATGCTATCAAAATAACTAAAATTGAATAAAGCGGAAAGAGAACATAATGATAAAGTTGCAAGGCTTGGATGCTCATTGTGCAGACATCTTGGATACGGAGAAACACCCCCTCACTTGCACCACATTCGAAGAGGGGGTAAAAGAAGTCTCGCTCCAGTCATCCCATTGTGTCCAGAACACCATACTGGTAACACAGGAATACATGGACTTGGTAGAAAAGCTTTCGAGAAAATTTACTTGGTCACCGAAGAAGAATTACTTGAAGAAACGATGAGATTACTTAATGAGAATTTGTGATAACTGTAAGCAGAAAAAAAATAAATTAACTGGTAAGCGTGTTGTAAGCAAAGACAGATTAACATATAAATGGATATGTAGAACTTGTGCAGAGAATAATTAAATGAATGAAAAACAAAAGAAGACTACTAATGACTACAGAAATAATTGGGACAAAATCTTTCCAAAGAAAGAAAAATGTTGCAATCATGACTGTAATCAGGGCAGAAATTGTCCAAATAAGAATATAAAGCAGACCCCTAAATTATAAACACAAATAAACGATAAACCTTGTAGATGCAAAGTTTATTTGTGACTGATAGCTCGGGGTCATAAAATTTTCAGGGCTATCAGACCTTTCTAAGATACAGGCAGGGTATCAATCTACATTACCTGCCACTTTTACAACATAACATAGGACATAACATGAAAACAGCAGTATTTAAAGGCTTTACTATTAAAGTCAAAAAAAGAGATGATGGTTCTTTACTAGGTTCAGTATCAAATGGTAATGAACGATTACATAAAAGATATCCAAAAAAATATTCTCAAATTAAAGTCATTCATGAAATGGCTAAGATAGTAGAATTAAAAATTAGCAATAAACCATTTGTTCGCTATCTCAGAAAAGCTACGGATATTGAAGCAAAATTAGATAAATCAGAACTTAAATATGTTTATCTTCCTCAGAATTGGATTACCGATATTGATGGTAAATTTGTAGAGAATTACTATTCAACTACAACTAAATCACATTACAAATTAGCACAATCACAGGAGCAAGCATGAGTATTTTAGATGAAGCAAAAGAGATTATTTATGGTGACAGGGAGAAAACCTATGGACACCCATCAAAGAATCTAGAAGTTATTGCAGTAATGTGGACTGCATATATTCAATCAAGAAATGTAGCTACGCTAACAGCACAAGATGTCGCATTAATGATGACATTATTGAAGGTAGCTAGACTTGCTAATAGTCCTGACCATCATGATTCATTAGTTGATTCTGTTGGGTATCTTGCTTTGGTTGAAAGGTGCAACGAATGAAACAAGAACCTGTTGCATGGACTGATGGCTCAGGGTTTTTATATATGAATGATGAAAACCTAATGCTTGATGATGAAACAAAAAGCAAAATGATTCCACTCTACACCGCACCAAGAGAGTTAAGCATGGAAGAAATTGAAGATTGTATGCCTGATGGTGCTACTCCTGATTTTGTTCCTCATAACAAATGGTTTAAAGAATTCGCCAATAACATACTAAAGAAAGCGAGTGAGAAATGACAAAAACTGTTTTTTGCTTAATGCCTAGACCTTTAGTAGAAATTCATTACCCAACAGGAAAACTACATGAACCAAGATGTTTATTTGTTGGTTGGGTTTGGTTAAGAAAAGCAAAATTAACATATAACATGGTTCATGGTTGGCTTGCTTTTGCTGATGACCAAGAACTACTAAAGAAAGCGAGTGAGAAATGAAACAAGAACCTGTTGCATGGATGTATGACACATACCCATTTATAAATGTATTTTCAAGCAGTCCACCTGCTTCTTATGACATGGGAACATTAAAACCACTTTTCACTACACCAATAGAGCTAATGCCAACAATCGTCAAAGATGAGCAAGGTAAGGTAGTTGCAGTTACTCTGACTAATGAAGAACATCAAGTGCAAGAGGTCTTATGGCAAGCACCAAGAGAGTTAAGTGATGAGGAAATAAAACAACTTATTGTTCAGCATATTCAAACTTGGAATTCATTAGATAGCATTATTGATTTTGCTAGAGCAATACTAAAGAAAGCGAGTGAGAAATGAACCCCAAAGATTGTTGGTGTGAAACTTGCAGACCTAATTCAATATCTGATTGGATAAGTATGCGAATGATTTTATGCCCTGATTGTGGAAATAAAAGATGTCCTAAAGCTACCAATCATTTAAATAAATGCACCAACAGTAATGAGGTTGGTCAAAAAGGTAGCAGTTGGGAGAATGTAAAGCCATTTAAAGAAAGCGAGTGAGCACTAAACAGCGTAGATTTTCCCTCGAAACTGGACAGTTCCTTCTATCTCATCTACAACTTGTACAAACTCTGGTAGAAGTAGCTGTCCTTTTTCAAATGTAAGCATCACAAATCCACTACGCCAATCCTTAACACCATCTTGCGTGTAGTCTAAGAATTGCTCTCCATCTGGATTAGCCAACATACCTGTCTGAATACCATACCTTGTTCCTCGGTAATCACTTATCGGCATATAGGACATATTATGCGTATGCCCTGTAATCATATTGACACCAGCATTTAAAGCATTGGCTCTACCTGCGTTAAAACCACCCTTCCATGAGTGTTTAATAACTGTATCGTCATTAATCCAATAGCTATAGCATGGCTGCCATAAAGGGAAATGGTTTTTAAGGGAGAAGTTCATTACTCCTTCATATTGAGGAGCGTTGGCTGCCAAATAGGTTTCATATCGGGCATCATGATTGCCTAATGTCCAAATAAGATTGGACTTAAATCGGCTGTTTTCTTCAATCTTAGTAAGGTGATACTCAACAGCTTCTAATTCCTGCTTTACAGTAGGCTTGCTGTCCCATCCGATGCGTGGATGTCTACTAATCGATGCTCCATCGAATAAGTCACCATTGGCAACAATAATCTCTGGCTTATATTCTTTAATGCACTCTAGCAATGCTCTATAGGCTGTAGTCTCATCATCAGGATAGAAATGAGCATCGCTGAATACCAATACTCTACCCTTTTCTAAAATAGTTCCTCTTCTGGCTGAATGTCTTACAGCAGTCAATCTCTTTTCTAGTTTATCTTTAAGCAATTGCTTTTCTATTGCAACTGTATTGCCAGCCTTATTGGTAGTAGGCAAATCAAAGCCTAGAGCAATTAATTTGTTACGCCTGTAGTACACCCCTCGAATATCTAGACTGAGTGCGTTAGCAACAGCTTGAGGACTTCCTAATTCAGTCCATGTAGCAATGAATTCTTCATTAGATACTTTGATAGGCATTAGATTTTCTTTATCCAGTATAGAGAATGACCGTCTAGCCATTCATAATTAGGGTTATATAGCTTAAACCCACAAGCTATTAGATTATTAGATGATGGAATATTCTCTCTAGTAGCAGATATTAACCAAGACCATCCTACTTTCCTAGCTTTATTTACTCTGACATTAATCATTCTGCGTTGCATACCTTTTCCACGATGAGTACGAATCATTCCACCACGATTAAGGTATCCTGCTGAATCCCAAGATTGAACATGAGTTAGCCCACAGAATCCAACTGGCTCAGAATCATCATAGGCAATCCACCAGTAACCTTTCTTGAAATCAGGCATATCATCGGATGGAAAGCATAATTCATGCAGCCTAGTTAATGCTAGGATGTGCTTTTCAAAGATAGTATCCACTTGCCTAATTCTCATATATATGATTTTTAACGATAATTATGACAATAGCAAGTATTTGTACGAAAAGCTTGTATTTCTATAAATATTGTCCTACAATGCAATTACTGAATGTGGCGTTCAGGTGTAATAATCTGACAGCGAAGACTATTGAAGTCTGTTATTTCGCACTATGTAAGTATAGGTCAGAGTATTTACATAGTGTTAAGCCAATAGAAATGACAGATTTTAGTAGTCTTTTTTTATTTGTGCCACATCCAGTTAGGTTTAGCATCGAGGCTCTAACGACATATCAGGGTGCTAAAGCGAATAGTCCTACTGGGGGTAGTTGATGTGACAGGACACATATCGGTGGCGAAGTTAGTGCCGATTCAACGCAAGACTGACGGGTTCTGTAACTCCGATGGAGCAGATTAAGGCGAATCTAGGTAGGCTAGGTTCGTTCACCGAAAGAGCAGATAGGGGAATAGTAGTTAATATATAGTATATTAATTAATATAAAGAATGATTAATGGTATATAAATGATTATTACATTCCCTTGGTATCCTAAAGAACTTAGTCCTAACTCTTCTAAGCATTACCTAAACAAAGCTCAGTTCAAGAAACGATACAGACTAGAGTGCTATTACCATACCAAGGCAGCAATGGTTGATTACCCAGTCAGAGATGATTACAAAGCATTGCAGATTACCTTTTACAAACCCAACAATAGACACATGGACTTAGACAATATGCTGGCATCTATCAAGTCTGGATTAGATGGTATGGCTGATGCTTTAGGGGTAAATGACAAATGCTTTAAGCGTATTGTCATCGAAGTAGCTAATAACATTGGTGGATACATCGAAGTTGAGGTAATATGATGGCTGAGTTCTGGTACAGTTTTTGGAGAAAATAATGGCATACCCCCTCGCTGGTAAATTCATCGTAACAATGCTGCATAGCGTGACTAATGCTCACCTTGCTCATCTAAAGACTGGCTCATTCTCACAGCACAAAGCACTAGAAGAGTTCTATAGCGAAATCGGTGATATTGTAGACAGCTACGCTGAATCTTATTTTGGTGGGTTAGAGTTCATTGAGGAATATCCTACATCTGTAATCATCATTGCTGGCTCACCATTGGAATACATGATTACATTGAAGAAATATGTAGAGACTACTAGAAAAGAATTGCCACAAGATTCTTACTTGCAGAACATTATCGATGAGATGATGGCTTTGATTACTAGAACAATCTACAAATTAGAGAGATTGAAGTAAAAATATTTTATTAATATTTCATGCAGATTTGAGAAGTGAAATTAAGGGTGAAATAGAGGACTTCATTTTTTTTTTTGAAAATGAGCAGTGGGTGTTTCCCAAAAGTCATATACTTAGTGATTTTATATAATATTTTTTTATATATTGTTTTTTTATATTATATAATTTTTACTAAGTGTTTTTTTCGTATATAAAACAATGGTTTAGAGCGTATATTTAATAAATTACTTGAAGCCATTTTTTAAGTATAGATAGCCATAGCCTAAAGGCAATAATTAAATAGGTAGCGTTTTACCTAAAATCTACAGGCGATAAAACACCTAGCCTATCCGCTATAAATTCAATATAAGGGCATAAATAGCCCATAAGCTAATTTTTAAAGAGCGATATTACACCTAGCCTAAAGGCTAAATTTTTGGCAATACTTACCCAATAAGGCAAAAAATGCCCTATTAGTTAAGCACTAAGCGAAAATGAAAAAAGCCCTATTAAGGGCTAATTATCGATAATAGCGTAAACCATCAGAAGAACAGACAAGCCATTTTTTAGGCTTTCCCTGCTTGTTTAAAAACTCATTAGCTAGAAATTCCCTGTAATGGGTGCAACCATAACCCCTTTTTATTTCTGCTTTTGTTGGTTTTCTATGGTACTCGATGGCTATTAAGCCATTTTCTAAGAATCTTATAGACATATTAAACCGCCTTTCCCATGATGCGTACTCTATCCCTAGGGCTAAAATAAAACCATTTAGATTGATTCTCTAATAGCTTGGCGGTTCGATTAGATTGTTTTATGTATGCTGTACCGCCATACTCAAATAATGAGCCAATAGGTACAGCCAAAAAGATAGTGTTCATGGTTTAAGCCTTAGAAAAACAAGTTTTAACTAGATTAGATGGAAAATTAGGGTAAGCCTTTAAAAAATTGTTTTTAGCTTCTTTACAGCTTACCGCCTTATTTGTTGAGCAAGCATATACAAATACGCCTTTCCACTTGTAATAAATGTCTATTTTTCTCATGTAAAACCCCTAATAAGTAAAGCCCTAAAGCCTAGGGCGTAGCTATTAGCCAATGCCAATACAAAAGCCCACTTATAAAAATGGGCTTTTATGTCGCATTGTTAAATTGTTTTTTCTATAACTTTAATAATTGCTCTTTTAGGGCATTTTTCTAGCTCCATAATGAATTTAGTAGCGGATTCTATAGAGCTATAGCCCCATGTGGTAATTTTTACCTTTCCGCTATCATGTTTTAATGTGAATATGTGTTTTTTCATAGCTTTAGCCCTATTTCTAAATCTTCAATCATGTCAAATATTTTTTGCTCTAAATCATCTAATAAACTACAGTCTGAGTTGTATCCCCTAAATTGCTCTATTTTTTTATATAGAATTGTTGTATTTCTTATAGCTAACTTTAAAGCTAAGTCAATCATTTGATAATCTCTTATTAGCTCAGTTTTAATTGCTTTTTCTTCATATTCAATGGCTAAATCTGAAAAATAACTCATAATTAACTCTCTTTTATAATGTTATTTATTTGGAAATCATGAGCATCTCTTATATCTCCATAGTCAAAATCAATTTCACCTTGAAAAACTAGCTCCCTTGCTTGCTCTTCGCTTTCAGCTTCTACATTTTTTGTATAGTAGACAGTTTCGCTTGCTTCTATTCTATAAATAGCCATAATTAAACCCCTTTAGATAAATAGTTAAGATATAAGACAATTTTTGCATCAATAAGTTTTAATTCCATCAATTTTCCGCTTTTATCGTAAATATGCTCTTCGCTAGTGTTTTCAATTCTATCTTGTGTGTTTTTGATAGATTCTTTAATAGTAGCCAATTCATCATAAGTAAAAATCAATTTCATAATTAAATCTCTTTTTCTACTGGTGAAAATTCAGTAAGCCAATTTTGACCAATTACATAGCCAATGTGATAAACCTTATCTTTTCTATCTACATACATTTTGGATATTTTGCCTTTTAGATAGTGTTTTTCTTTTAATTCTTTCAATGTAGATGCGTAATATTTATATCCATATTGGTCAATAAATAATCTTACTTTTGCTTTTCTCATTTTTAACCCCTTTTTAAAATTGTCCAAATACAAAAACAGTTTCTCCCTCATTGTCTGTATAAGAGCCACAGACTGAGGTTTTACTTTCTAAAAATTCCTGTATATATTCTTTTGGTTTATCTCCATCAGATGAAGACATAAGATATCCATAGTCAAAAACAATTTCTGAAATAGTAGATTCTGAGAAGTCGCAACAAATCGAAACTAGGTCAAATTCAGTTTCTACACCTGTAGATTCTTCGTATTCTTCTATATAGTCAAAAATGATTTCTCGAGCTTCATACGAAAACTGATTTTTATATGTGTCTGACTTAGTAAAATAATCGTGGAATTCTGAGCGGTAAACAGTAGTTTTCATTGATAGCACCTTTTAAGAGTTAGAGATAAAAGAGAGAGCGATAAGAAAGCCTAAACCGCCCATTAAAACAGTTGCAACAAGTAAGCCCAAAATATAGTCTAAGATTTTTCTAAACATGATTAAAACCTTTTTTCTTGTTTATAAATTGAATAGATAAGAGATAAAGCAATAAGCAAAAATACAGGGCATGAAGCTAAAGCAAAATAGCCCACAGGCTGAACAATGCTATCTGAATAGATAAGACATAAGCCAGCTAATAACTCACAAAGAAAACCGAAAAGAATAAACACCGCTAAAGAAGCCTCATGGTAAACAAAGAAGATTCTATTTAAGTCTAATTTTTTCATTTTTTAACCCTTTCAACATATCCGCTTGATTGCGTATGTATGTATTTTAGGTAAAACGATGAATAAAACAAGGGCTAAGTCTAATTATTTTTAACTTTCTCATAATGTGAAATATGGGCTATGTATCCATATTCATACAGTAAGTAAGCATTAGACCCCTATCAACTATCTACCTATAGCCATATATACATTAGATATATGTAAGGCTATCTATAGGGCTTAACTTATCACTATCCAATAGTTAGATAAAACAATAAAGCAATACACCATAGGAAAGCGGATAGATAACTAAGGCTAAAGGGTAGAGCCTAGCCAATGGGTAGAGATAGCCATAGGAAAACCGCTTATTAAATCAATATGCCCTATATATCCATATTGAAGCCATAGCGTTAATGAGATAAATATAGCTAACTCATTGATTTGTATAGGCTTAGACTATAGCGATAGACTATAAGCAATAAGCCAATGCCTTAGACTGTATATAATATAAGGCTATAATGACATCGATAACCGATAAACCAATAAATAAAAGGCTGTAGCCTATCTCCTGCCTTGAGAGCCATATAAAATAAGCCTTCTCATGAAAAGTATTGGCAACCGTCTCGGAAGCAGGCACGGGGTCTTTTCTGACAATATACTGTTATAGTTTACCCATGAAACGGTTTTTTCTACCCTTTTTTGGGGAATTCCCTGTAAAATAAAGGGAAAGCGGTTAATATTACTTTCACAAAACTTACAATATATTAAAAAATATAATATAAAAATGGTAAAAAGATGCTAAAAGTTCGTAGCACTTGTTCTCAATTCGGATGTCATAACAAATCTGTTAATAGTGGCAGATGCGAAGACCATCAGCGTATCCGAAACCTAAAGACATCTAGACCAGATTATCATGCGATGTATGCGACAAGTGTCTGGAAAACATTACGAGATGCTGTTCTCTGCAAGCAGCCTGTTTGCGTTAAATGTGCAAAAGATGGTAGAGTTACGCCAGCTACGGTGGTAGACCACATGACCCCACATCGGGGTGATACTAGTCTATTTCTTGATGTAACTAATCTAGCTTCATTATGTGCTTCATGTCATAGTGTCAAAACTGGATATGAAGCGATATGTAGGAAAACCAAAAAAGACCCAAGGAGTTTTTATGATTAAGTTCAAAGTAGGTAATGACGAATTAACCCATGAAGAGTTATTATCAAAGGTAGGCTCTGGTAGAATTTGTCATGACCATTATGTTAAGTTAGTAGCTGCGAGAAATGAAGAGATTGCCAAGGCTCAACTTTATGAGAAGCCAGTCATTTCAAAGGCTGGAAGAAAAAGGGTGAAAGAAGATGCCAACACAACTGAATCCGAACTTTAATCAGTTCGTTTGTCCACCACTTAAGGTTCTCCAAGAGTGGTTAGATATGGGTAGGATTACTGATGAACAGTATCAACTCTATAGACAACATTGCGGATATAACGGAAATCCAATTCAATGACAGATTTAAGAAAAGGCAGACGAGTAGGTAAAACTACTAAAGGTACTGCCAACAAGATAAAACAAAATATAACAGAGTTGCCGATTCCAGATAGTGACCTAGATGAAGAAGAGGGCGATGAGGGGTTTGTTAAGACCAATGTAGTCCCTCTTCCATTATGGTCAATGAAAGTCAGTAAGCGTAAGTCTGAGCAACATCGTCAGGCTTTGCGTATGACGGAAACTATCTCTACTCATTTGAGAGATAGATATGGTATTGCAGACAGGGTATATTCCCTAGACTTAGCAATGCTGAAAAATGCTATTGAGCTATGGCTTTCTTGCAAGCGAGAGGTAGATACTCATGGCGTGAATTTAACCAAGAGCGTTAAGGTAGGTGATGACATAGAACAGATTATCTATGCCAATCCTGCCATTAGGTCTATGTCTGCTGCCGAGAAATCCATCATTCAATTCTTTGCTAGATTTGGTTTATCTCCTAGCTTTGCATTTAGTGAAGATGAACTCAAAGATGTACCTACAGATAAAAAGCGTGGTAATAGCTGGTTAGATTCTCTAGATGACGAAGACTGAACACTCCAAACAATCGTATATCACCGCTATACAGTATTGCGAAGATATTGTATCGGGGAAGATATTATCCAATGAATATGTCCGACTTCAATGCGAAGCCTTTGTTAAGGAATTAGAGAAGGCAGATAGCGATGATACATATAGATGGTTCTTTTGCAGAAAAAGGGCAGACCGAGCTATTCAGTTTTTTAGCAGATGCTTAAGACTAACTGAGGATAAATGGGCTGGTGAACCATTCTATCTAACTCCTTGGCAACAGTTCTTTGTAGCTGCCATCTTTGGCTGGGTAAGTAGAGAGAATAAGAAAGAGCGTAGATACAATAATGCTTTGCTTAAAGTGGGTCGTAAGAATGGCAAGACTAACCTTGTGGCTGGAATGGTTTTATTGGCATACATCCTAGGAGATAAAGGTCTTCAGGCGTTTTGTGCTGCTACCAAAGAAGACCAAGCTAATATTCTTCACCAGTTCTGTAAGCGTATGATTATGCAGTCTGATAGAGAACTGCGTAAGATGTTTAAGTTAAAGAATCGTTCTATCGAAATTGTCGATGACTGGAAAACATTTAAGCCATTGGGTAAAGATTCAAATACACAAGACGGATTCAAGCCCGATGTGGTAGCTTTTGACGAAGCTGCTGCTATTAAAGACCCAAATGTATTCAGCGTATTGACATCTGGACAGCTTGCATCATCGAATGTACTAAACATTCTTTTGACTACCGCACAAGATACTGTTAATCCATTCTTTGAAATGTTTGAAGAGCCATATATTAATGACTTGCGTAATAGTGGCTCGGATAGAACATTTGGTCTGATTTATACACTAGACCCTGAAGACTATAAGAACTGGGATGACCCTAAGCTATGGATTAAGGCTAATCCCAATTTGGGGATTACTGTCCGAGAAGACAAAATGATGGAGACTTGCCTAGAAGCAAGGAAATCTACTATCAAGAAGAACTCATTTATGGTTAAAAACCTGAATGTATACTTAGGTTCTGCTGAAAGCTGGCTTGATGTGACGAAATGGGATGCTAGTGCTGTAGATAATGTTCCTATTTCAGAAGACTGCTTCATGACATTTGACTTATCTCGCTCTCAAGACTTAACTGCTCTAGCGATGTGGTTTAGGCATCCTGATGGAAGTCGCTCAGTTATACATCAATGCTATATACCAAGGGCTACATTTGATGCCTTACCTACTGTCTATAAGGTAAAGTATGGTCGTGGTATCGAAGAAGGTGTATTGACTTTAGTCGAAGGGGAAATCGTAGACCCTTATATTATTGAAGACAAGATTAAAGAGTGGAACGCTCAATATAGACCAAAGGTTATTGGATTCGATAGATGGTCTGCTACAATGCTTACAGCTAAACTAGCACAAGACTTAACAATGACCCTTGAGCCTATCAATCAAAATGGTATGGTAATCAATCCAGCAGCAATGGACTTTGAAAGATTGCTAAATGAGGGTAAAATAATACATAATAAGTCATCTTTTATGTCATGGCAGGTTGCAAATGCTCACATTAGACCTGATAATAAAGGAAATTTATATCCACAAAAGGAGAGTCCTTCTTCTCCAAATAAAATAGATGCGGTAATGACAATGGTAATGGCGTGTTCGCTAGATATTGAGAATCCGCAACAACGACAAATGTATTGGGGGATAGCTTGAAGATTATTGACCGAGTTAAGAATTTGATGTCTGGTAGTGGTCGCTTTTTTGCGGACTACGCACCAAATGGCTTTAACTGGTATGGATATGTTCCAACTAGCACTACAACTCCTAATGGAGCGCAAATTGACATCGTTTGGGATGCACTTAACAACGGTACAGTCTTTGCTTGCTTAGATGCGACATCTAAAGCGATTGCTCAATTACCTATTTCCATTTATCAATGGGATGAAGCAGAAGAGAAATTCATCAGACCTCAAGGTACTATCAATAAGAACATTGCGAATATCGCATTGGAACGATTGAAGAATCCGAATGAGCGTCAGAATACATATACATTCATCTATAATATGGTATTCGTGCTTAGAGCATGGGGTAACGCATTTATTGGCGCACCGAATCGTGATGGTTTAGTACCAAGAATGACATTGTTGAATCCATATCGTATGAGACCGATTACCGAAACGATGGATGGTCGTACTCGGTTAGTTCGTTATGACTTTATCGGTGAGAGTGGATATAACGCATTTGCTCCAAGCGAAATGTTCCAAGTTCGTGATGTTGAGATTGATGGTTTAACTGGTGAATCTCTAATCTTACGCAATGCTGACAAAATTCGCTTATTAATTCAGGCAGACAATTTTGCCCTTAGAACATTTGCTAATGGTGCAAGGATTTCTGGTGTTTATAAGTCACCAATGCTTAATGCCTTCACAGATGCTAAAGAAAAAGATAATTTCTTAGCAGATTTGAAGAGAAACTTTACTCTAGACCCTAATAACACCAACACTCAAGCTGGTGGTATTTTCGTAACTGGTGATAAAGATGCTGACATCATCATGACTGAGATGCTTTCTAATCCTCAGACTGCTGATTTGTTGGCTTTCCGCAAACAATTAATTACTGAGATTGCAGCTTCATTTGGTGTTCCACCATCTAAAGTTGGCTCAGAAGCTAATGCTCGTTTTAACAATGTAGTTGCTAATAATGCTGGATGGTACAGAGATACTCTGAACCCTATCGTTTCTAACATCGAAGCTACATTGACAGACATCCTTATCCCAGCAGATAAGCGTGATGTATTGAAAGTAAAGTTTGATGATGAAGCTTACCTTAAGGGTGACTTGTTATCTCAAGCTAACTTTATCCAATTATTATCGAATACAGGTGCATTTACTATTGACGAAGTTAGGGCGCACATGAATTATGCTCCACTTCCAGATGGTAAAGGCAAAGAACTTATTAGTGGTAAAGCTCCAGTAAAAGGTCAAGATGGAGAGCCAACTAATCCAGCCCAATCAACTGATACACAAGGCAAAACATCATGAACACTAAAGAAATCGTAACTAAAGATTTTGCTGGTAAGCTCATTAAGAAGGAAGTAGATTCTCCTGATTATGATATTGCTGGAATGATTACTACTTTTGGCGTACCAGATTTGGTAGGCGATGTGATTGTTCCGTCAGCCCTAGACAAGTTCATTGATAGCTATAACGCTACGATGAGACAAGGTATTTACGATACACCACTTCCAATGTATTTTCAGCACTCTACTCTAGACCCAATCGGTTATTGGACTAAATTTGAGAAGACAATGGAAGGCGTAATCGGTTATGGTAAGTTTTACGATACAACTAGAGGTCAAGATGTTCGTAAAATGACTAAAGATGAGAATTCAATTATTGGTGGATTCTCAATTGGCTTTACAAGTAACGATTATGAAGATATTATTGCTGAAGATAGATGGGTTGGATATAAATTCAATGAAATTACTTTAAGAGAGACATCAATTGTGATTAATCCAGCAATGCCATCAGCAAAGATTACCAATGTTAAGACTGCCAAACATAAGGATGGCACAATTAACTTGGCAGTATATGAGCGTTCCCTGCGTGAAGCTGGAGCATCTCGCTCAGAAGCAAAAAGTGCTATTTCAGCACTTAAGGACTATCTGTTGATTCATATTGAAGTTAGTGATGAAGATGATGACGAATCTGGTGAGATGCCAGCAGGAGACACAACTGAAGACCAAGCTCCAAATGAAGAGATGGAAGCCAAAAAACTCTTGGAACAGCTTAAAGCTGATGCTGAACTAAGAGACATTATTAAATCTTTAAAAGGGAACTAAATCATGTCTGATTTAAAACAAGAAGTATTGGCAGGCGTAAAAGCTGCTGCCGAAGAAGCGGTAAAAGAAGTATCAAAGTCTGTTAAAGGCGATGTACTTGCTACTGTTGAAGAATCTTTAAAAGAATTTGCTAAGACTGAAGAAATCGGTACTTTGCGTTCTAAGATGGTTGCTCTAGAAGAGTATATCGAGAAGAACCGTAAGGACATCGAAGCAGGTAAATCTGCACAGCCAGAAGCTCCTTTCTTTGAAAAGATGGGTCAAGAGATTGTTGAATTAGCTAAACAAGCTAAAGAGACAGGTAAAGAGACTGAAATGAGCATTAAATTGTTCAACAAGTCTACTGGTTTGGTTGGCTCTGGTTTAGACCAAGGTTCTCCACGCCCTGTAGACCCAACTTTCGCTTATATGCGTCAGCCTTCAGGTATCCGTCAAGCTTTCTTGAATCAAGTTGTTGGTTCAGCAAACTTGGTAGTTCCTACATTAGTAGGTAGTTCAGATACAAGCGGTTACGCTAACCAAGGTATCGGTTGGGGTTATAACCAGCCAGCCAATGTGGGTGACCAAGCAATCGTTGAGCGTACAGTAAACTTCAAGCGTTACGAAGGTACAAACTGGATTGGTGAAGATGTACTAAGCGACAACGGTACATTGTTATCAACATTCAGCGAAGACTTGTACATGGCTGCTGCTCAAACTGTAGCTATTGGTTTGGCTAATGGTGACGGTACTGGTTCTGGCTCTAACGGTAACATCAATGGCTTGTTCAACTTGACAGCTACTCCATCTGGTACTTCAGCATCTATCGATTCTGGTACTGGTGCTATCCAGTTGAAGCGTATTGACTTTGCTGGTGCAACATTAGAAACAGCATTGGCTGGTGGTCAAGTTCAAGACCCTAATACAGCAGCAGGTACGCCTAAGACTTTAACTGGTGCTAACGCTACTTATCAGAAGTTCATCTCTGCTATCTACGCATTACGCCCTGTTTATCGTAATGACCTTTGCTGGGTTCTTAGCTCACAAGCTCTTCAACAAGTTCGTAGCTTGGTTGATGCGTTTGGTCGCCCATTGTTCACAGAAACATTGTTACAAAACAACGCTCCTGCTGCTGGTATGCCAGCTTATGTAGGTAAGTTCTTAGGTATCGATGTTTACGAAGAGTGGTATGCACCAACATTCTCTGCTGGTGACCGTGTTCGTTTCGGTGTTATCGGTAGCAAGACACGCTTGTTCCGTATCTATGACCGTATGATGGCTACTTTGACAACTACTCCAATCACAAAATTGGGCTACTTGACATTCTACATCCGTGGTCGTTTGAACACATTGGTATACGATGTACAAGCTGGTGTAACACTAGAGTTTACTGGCGAAGTTTAATAGTTAGTATGCTTTCTGATGCTCCCACAAGGAGCATTGGAAAGTATATTAAGGGGATACAATGATTGATACAGCAATTCTCCCAGTTCAACAGAAGATATTGGATAGACCATTGCCTTCTTATTTGCCTGTTGCAGATGCTCGTAACCAAGTAAACTTGTTTGGTGATACATCTCAGGACACTTATTTAGAAGGTCTATGTGGTGTAGCTCAAGAACTTGTAGAAGACTATATTGGTCAATATTTGGAAACAGTTACAACACAATGTAACTATCTACGCTTCAATCAAACTGGTATGGCTATTCCACAGCCTAATATTAGCAATTTAGTTGTTAAATATTGGGATGAGCATGACATATTACAGACATTAGACCCATCTATTTACTTAGTTGATACTACTGTAAACCCTATTTTACTTAGAACTAGAAATGGTCAAGCTTTCCCAGCAGCATTGAGTTCAGTAAGGACTGCTCCTGTTCAGATTACTTATGACAGTATTCTTTATGGTGCTACTGAAGATATGAATGTGGAGCGTATCAGACAAGCGATGTTATTGATTTTGACCCATTGGTACAATAATCGTTCTGATACAGATATGGCTAACAAAAAAGAGATTCCTTATGGATTCTTACGCTTATTGACTAAGTACAGGACAGCTACTCTATGAGTGGAATTGAACGGTTCGAAAATATTACGATTAATACTCTGGTTAAGAGTGTTAATTCGTATGGTCAATACAAGACTACAAAGACCAAACTATTCGATACCAGAGCTAGGGTGAAAGATGTTGCTAACAGTCTTAGAACAACTGAGAAGTATCGTGCTTATACCGATTTAGTCAATTTTGTGATTAATTACACACCATTTGCTCGAGATGTTGTGAATAATCAGCCTGATTACAGTATTGATTGGAATGGCAATGAATGGCGTATTACTGATGTTCGTGAAGCTAATGATAGATTAAGTATTACTTTAATGTGCTATAGAGTAGACCCGAAAGTGCCAGCATGAGCCAACAGAATCCAGCCATATATGCACAAGCTATCCAAGCCCAACTCAAATCTATATTTGGAGAGGAGTTTCCTGTTTATCAGAACTTCAATAGACAGGAATTCTTGGAAGCAGAGACAGGTTTTGTGACTTGGCAACTTAGAGCAGTTCATCAGCCTGTATATACAGGGCAGAATCAAAATAATAAGGGAATTGATACTCCTGTATTCCAAATCTCTATATTCCATGTAGATAGTGATGTCGCTTTAACTTTAACAAATGATTTGCTACAATCACTACATGGCTATTCAGGTCTTTTTGGTGGTCTAATAGAGGTAGCTAAAGCAGATGTATATATGCACTATGCAACATACGATAACGATTTGGGTTTACAGCAAATATCTTTAGACTGTACGCTTTATATCTCAACATAAGATAATGTTTATTAATTTTTTTAATCGAGGAATCTAAAATGGGTATCCCAAATAAAATCTTAGCAGGTATGACTGCATCAATGTATATGCAGCCTTCAGCTACTCCAACACCTTTAACTCTTGCTCAATTGTCTACATTAGCCAATGTATCAGCAATCGCTGTATCTGGTAACTTGTTGAACATTGAAGCTGTACCTGCATTTGGTCAAGATGATGCTGTAGCTAACTTTACTGTAGCTGGTTCTCGTCAAAGTGATAAGATTCCAGTTCAATCTGCTCCAACTTCAATGACTATTACAGCACCTTGGAATCCAAGTGATGCAAATATTCTTCAAGTTCGTGCTGATGCTGAAAGCATTTCATCTACAGAAAGAACTTATGTAGTTGCTGCAACTGACGGCACAAACATTCAATATTATGCTTTCAATGCTAGAGCATCTGAGTTCAAAGTTGATTCTCAGCCTAACGCTGAAGCTAAAGCTGTATTTACATTGCACCCTCGTGGCAATATGTACGGTTGGTCTAACAACGCTTAATTAGGAGTAAGAAATGACAGCACCAAATAAAATCTTAGCAGGAATGACCGCATCCCTATGGATGCAAACAGGTTCTAATCCAACTGCTCTTTCAACTGCTAACTTGTCAGTATGGACTGGTCAAGTAGGTAACATTGCAGGTGTAGCTGCTAATGGTACTGGTTCAGCAGGTATCCAATTAAATGTGGAAGCTGTACCACCATTCGGACAAGATGATGCTGTCGCTTCATTCTCTGTTGCAGGCTCTCGTCAATCAGACAAGATTCCAGTTCAGTCAGCACCTACATCTATGACTATTACTGCTCCTTGGAATCCAAGCGATGCAGCATTAGCCTTGATTCGTTCTGATTCACAATCTGGTTCTATTGACCGTACATTTGTAGTTACATCTGTAGATGGCACAAGTACCCAAGCTTATGCTTTCAATGGTCGTGTATCTGAATTCAAGATTGATTCACAGCCAAATGCTGAAGCGAAATGTGTATTTACAGTACATCCTCGTGGAAACCAGTATGGATGGAGTAACACATAATGACTACATTAGCCCAAGCAATTGAAACATTGGTGACAACTTATTCAAGCCTTGATTCTGTTGCTCAAGGCTTGGTAGTTGATGGTAAAGAAGTGGCTGATGCTTTGGCATTGGCTACTCCTGATACAGTAGAATTTGTTGCATTAACTGTTCTAGCAAAATACAATCCTTACACAAAACCTACAAAGACAAAACAAAATGACACAGTCAAAGCAAATACAGATACAGAACAGTAATCAATTACTAGATTTATTGTGGGAATTGGCTGGTACTAATGAAAAGAACTGGTTTACTTTCCACGCTCAAAAAATTGTGAAGATGAACCTAGCTTATGAAATAGCTAGGCTTCACGCACCTGTTATGACCCCAGAAGCGGTTGTAACCTATGTAAATCAATTAAACAACGACATCTATAACACAATAGTAAAAGGCTAACATGACAAAATTATCATCAAAGTTTGGATTCAATGACGCAATTCGCACAAAGACTTTTGAAATCAAAGGTAATAAATTCACAGTAAGAGTTCCAACTTCTAATGAAAAACTGGTAATTGATAAAAGTATCATTGAACTTGATGAAGCTGAAATTAACAGCAGATATGAGAAGATGACAGAAGTTTTCAGGAAGAGTGTTGCTGAAGAACAGATTGAAGGCATTGAATTAAAAGAAGATGATGTCATTATTGATGGTATGTCAGCAAAAGAAACTGTTTCTGCTGTATTGCGTATGGAAAAGCGTATTCTCAAATACTTCCAAATGCTTATTCCAGAAGACGGTTCTTCTGAAGACTTTACCTATGAAGATATTGAATCAGAGTTACCTTTACAGCTTCAATTAGAAATTGTGGAAAAGATTAGTGAAGCGATTGAACCTAATTATAGGGATGCTCGAAAAAACTAATTAGGGACATTCGCTCTCAAGCAAGGGCTTATATTCTTGCTCATGGTGGGTGTCCTGAAGATATATCATCAGATGATATGGTCAATATTGAATTGATGTATCACGATGGCTTGATTGGGAATAGAGGTATGCTGGTAGCTCTAAGTGCATTTGCTACTGGAAATCTTAATTCTAAGATAAAACAAGGCTCTACTCCTTATAGGATGGAACAGATAATCCCGATGTCTCATGATTATATTGTTCCACCTTTAACTGATGAGGAAAAAGCTGAACAATTACAGAGAAATCTATTATCATATATGAAATTCCATCCAAAAAAATCGGGTTGATATGGGCGTTTATTACACACTTGAGGGATTTAAAGAACTAGAAGATACCCTTCTAGAAATCTCTCAAACTGTAAAAAGACCAGATTTATTGGCTAAAAATGTATTTAAGCCAGCGATGACTGCTGCATTAGAGCCTGTATTATTGCAGGTTCAAACAGATGCTCCCTATGATACTCATAGAAAATCAAATCTAGATGCTCATGGCAAAGAAAAACCACATTTACGAGATACTGCAAAAATAGATGCTAGATTCCCTAATGAATCTGATAAAAGGTCTTCTCTTGTTAGGGATACCGATGCTTATATTGCTACTGTAACTGTTAAAAAGTCTGCTGTATCTTTATCTCAAGAATTTGGCAATGCTAGAACTCCACCGCATCCTTTTATTAGGGATGCGTTTGATTTTCATATCGATAAAGTTACATCTATATTAAAATCTAAAATAGAGGAAACACTACCTGTTTATTTAGCTAAGTTAAGCAGATATAAAGGATTCAAATAATGGCTAATCAATATTTATCACGCCTAGGCATTGTAATGGGGATGGATGTTGCCGAACTCGAAAAGGGTGTAAGTAAAGCCATTGAAGAAACAAAAAAGATGGGTCGGGAGATTAAGGCAGGTGCAACTGCAGCCCAGAATGAAATTGTTAAATTAACTTATGCAGCACAAGATTTAGAAACACCATTAACTGCGGTAGCTAAAGTTACTAGGGAAATGAATGACCCTACTTATAAGTTATCAAAGGCAACTCAAGAATTAAAGAATGAAGTATTAAAAGCTGCTGCTGCTTATGACTTAGCTGCTGAGAAGGCTGGTAAATTAAAGACAGCCCAATTAAATGCTGCTGGTCAAAAGGCTGGATTAACACCTTATCAACTTCAAGCTCTTAGCTATCAGACTACTGACATCATCACATCACTAGCTGGCGGTCAGAATCCAATGCTTGTTCTATTGCAACAAGGTGGTCAATTAAAAGACCAGTTTGGCGGTATTACTAATGTGTTTAATGCTTTCAAGCAAGTATTGACACCATTAAGAGTTGGATTAGGTGCTGTAGCTGCTGTAGTTGGAACTCTTGCTTATGAAGCCTATAAAGGGCATGAAGCATTTGTTAGGTTAAGAGATGATTTAATTTTAACTAATGGATATGCAGGGGTTACTAGAGATTCATTTAATGGTCTTGCTCTTGCTTTATCTACAAAATTAAATACAACTATTGGTGAATCTAAGACAATCTTTGGTGCTTTAGTAGCTTCTGGTAAGTTTACTCAAGAATCAATGTCTTCTGTAGCTGAAGCTATTGCTAGAGTTAGTAAATTATCTGGTGAATCTGCTGATGTTGTTGCAAAAGACTTAATTCCTGCATTTAATGGAAGCATATCTTCAATTGATTCCTTGAATCAAAAGTATCACTTCCTAACATTATCTCAATATAAATATCTAGAGCAATTAGATAAACAAGGTCAATATCAATTAGCAGCTAAAGCTGGTGCTGATGCTTTCAATGATTCATTAAAGAAATATGATGAACGCCTAGGTTCAATTGAGAAATTATGGAGAAACATCAAAGGCTTTGTAAGTGAAGTCGTTGATGGTATGCAAAAGATTGGCGCACCTCAGACCAAAGCAGATAAAGTAACAGATTTGTTAATGCAGCTTAAATATGCTGAAATGGCAAATGTCAAAGGTTTAAATCAAGCAAATGTAAATGCTTTAAAAACTGATATTGCTAAAGCTGTTGCTGATTTACAGAAAGATGCTGCTGATGCTGAAGCTGCTGCTGCGAAAGCTGCAAAAGAATCTGAAGCTATTGAAAGACATAAAAAGGCTGGTGGATTCGAAAGAGAGTTAGCATTACAGACAGAATCAGTAAAACAAGCTGTTGATGATAGAATCAATATTCTTGAGGCTGGTGCTTCTCAACAAGAGAAGATAGAACTAGAGACAAGAAGAAAGCTTGCTCAAGCTGCTATTGATTTTGATAAACAAATTAAAGACAAAGGTACGGGATTACTTCCTCAAGAATACAAAGCGTTCTTAGAGAAAGTTCAAGCTATTGAATCTGCTGGTCAAGCTCAAAAAGAAGAATTAAATCGTCAGCAAAAGAAAACATTTGAAGATAGACAGTCTGCTGAACAATTATCTATTGATAAAGAAAGAGAAAAGCTAGAGTTATATCAGAAAAATATTGCCTTATCTGATACCGATTTGCAAATTGCAATGGCTAAATTGGAAACAGAAAAAAATATTGCTGATATTATGAAGGCTAGTGGCTTAACAGATACAGAAAAAGAAGCCCTTAAACAAAGACAAGAAAGCCTTGGCAAGCAAAGAGAAAATGTTATCGGTCTAGGTGAACAATTAAAATTATTAAAGAATGTTCATGATTCTGTATTTAATAGTATGGCTAATGCTGTTGAAACATTTGTTAAGACAGGAAAATTTGCATTTAAAGATTTTACTAAGTCTGTAATCCTAGACATCTTTGCTATTTATGCAAAAGCTCAAATGCTTAAAATGTTAGGTGGAGCAGGTAATTTCCTAAGTGGATTATTTTCAAGCGGTCAATCTGGTACTGATTTTTTAACAAGTGGAGCTAGTTTTCCGTCATTTGGATTAAAAACTAATGCTACTGGTGGTAGTCTACCTGCTAATTCCCCCTCTATTGTAGGTGAGCGTGGTGCTGAATTATTTATTCCAAATACTTCAGGAACAATTATTCCTAATAACCAAGTTTCAGATATGATGGGTGGCTCTACTGTTGTAAACAATTACAATATCAATGCAATTGATACTCAGTCATTTGCTCAAGCTTTGGCAAGTAATAAAAATGCTGTATTTGCAGCTAATCAATCAGCAAGTCGTGGCTTGCCAGCATCGAGGTAAATATGTCATTAAATACGATTTTATCTATCGCTGAATCTGTTGGTATCAATGACCAAAAGTTTGTTGGTCAAGTATTAAGTCGTAACCAAAGAATTAGCGTATCTGAATTACTAAGTGTTCAGCCATTCTCCTTTGACATCAAGCCAATGAACTATTTGTCTTATGCAAAGAATAGAAGCGTATTGTCTACACTTAGGGTAAACGATAAGATTAACGAACAATATCTTAATTTTGGTGCTACTGGATGGTTGAATTATATTGCCTATCAGGGTGATATGACTTCTGCTCAGATTTCAGCTTGTCAGTACCAGACATCTAGTTCAGGAAAGATTATTGTATTAGGAAGTCTTCCTTCTATTGCATCTACAGCTTACATTGTCAAGACTGGAGATTTCCTACAAATTGGACGATATGCTTATATTGCAACTGCTGATATTCAAAGAGGTTCTGGGTCTACTGTAAGTATTCCAGTTCATAGAACTATTTTAACTACAGTAACTTTATCTAATGCAGTAATCGGTCAATATGGTACAACTCAAGCACTTGGTGGAAATACATATACTGGAATCACTTTCCCTGTATTATTAAGAGCATATCCGACATATACTCTTATACCTATGACTAATGATTCATTTGTACAATGGGATGGCTCATTTAAAGCATTTGAGGTCGTTCTATGAATCCAATTGCACCTGTTGTTGGCACTAATACAATTAGGATGGCAGATTTTGTCAGGATTACAACTCCTACGACAACATATTTATTTGCTACTACTCCTGTATCAATTACAGTACCAGAAGTAGATTCACAGCCATTTGCAGCAGTAGGTCAGCTTATTAGCATTGGTCAGGTTCAACGAGATATTAAATCTACTGCTAATGAAACTAGCTTTACATTAGTCGGTATTGATACAGCGATGCTTGGATGGATTCTTGGTCAAAATGTCAAAGGATGCCAGATTGAAGCTTGGCATGGGTTCTTTGATTCAAATAATCAATTAATTACTACTGGTGGTTCTGGTGGTCTTTACCAGTTTTTTAATGGATATATCAATAGCTTTGCCATCTCCGAGCAATGGATGGAAGAAGCCAGAATGTATATTGGAACTATTACAGTAAATGCTGCATCTATCCAGATTATCTTGAGAAATAGAACAGCAGGTAGATTTACTAATAATAGCTCTTGGACTTTCTATACACCTAATGATACATCTATGAATAGGGTTGCTTTTGCAGCCACAGCTAACTATTACTTTGGTAAGGATGCTCCAGCAGGCTCATGATAAGACAAGCTAACAAATACGATAAAACAGCAATAATAGAGATGATGAAGGCATTTAGAAATGAAAGCCCAATTCCTCAATATCAAGTATTGGATAACCCTGATTACTGGAATCGTCTTCTTGATACCATATTAGCTGGAAAAGGCATCATATTTATTGAAGAAAATGTTGGTCTTATAATGGGTATTACAGTACCTTGCATTTGGGACGATACTAAATTCACCCTTCATGAGTTAGCTTGGTATGTAAAACCTGATAAAAGACATTCCACAACAGGGTATAGACTGTTAAAATCATATACAGAATATGGTAAAAAGATGAAGGATGAGGGTCGAATCATTATGTTTACAATAGCTAAAATGATTTCTAGTCCTGACATCAAATACGATAAGTTTGGCTTTTCTAAACTAGATGAAAGTTGGGTGCAGTAATGTTTAAGTTTATATTTGCTTTTTTAAGCCTGATAACTTTTACAACATCTGCATTTGCTATTGGTTCTATTATTGCTGCTGAAGTTATCGGTGGGATACTTGTTTCAGGTGGTACTTTAACTATTTGGGGAACTGCGGTAGCTTTTGCTATCAATATGGTGGCATCTACCATTATTTCTAAAGCTTTCTTTAGTCCACAAACATTTGACCCATCTGGAATGTCTGCTAATTTAGGAAATAGACAGCAATTAGCTCCAGCAACTAATAACAAATTACCTATTGTTTATGGTACTGCTTATGTCGGTGGCACAGGTATTGACCTTAGTATTTCACAGAATAATCAAGAAATGTATTATGTTCTTGCTTTATGTGAAGTTACTGGTACTGGGTCAGATACTATTTCATTTGGCGATATTTACTATAGTGGTAAAAAGGTTGCCTTTGATACAGATGGATATACTGTTGCATCATTAACTGATGAATCTACTGGTGTAGTTGATACAACTGTAGCAGGTAAGATTCAAATATTCCTTTATAACAATGGCTCTAATAATCCTGTAAATTCAACATTGTCAGCCATAGATGTTATGCAGAGTGCTGGATTAACATATACATGGGATTCTAATAAATTAATGAGTAATTGTGTTTTTGCAATTGTTCATTTGACATACAGCCAAAAAGCAAGTATTTCAGCATTACAACAAACTAGATTTCAAATTATAAATACTAGAACAAATACTGGTGATGTTATTTATGATTATTTAACAAATACTATATATGGTTGTGCTATCCCAACATCTCAAATTGATACAGCCAGTCTTGCCGATTTAACATCTTATAGTAATCAAACTTTTTACTATACTCCTAATACTGGTGGTACTGGTACTATTCCTAGATTTAAATTCGATGGTGTAATTGATACATCTAGAATTGTGATGGATAACTTACAAGATATGGCTTCTTGTTGTGATTGTTTAATTAAATACAATGAGATAACAGGTAAATGGGGTACTATTGTTCAAACCCCAAGTTATTCTGTAGCTTTAGCATTAAATGATAGCAATATTGTTTCCGCTATTCAAATTACACCATTGGATATTGCAGCTTCATATAATATTGCTGAAGTACAGTTCCCAGATAAATCTCAACAAGACGCTTTCAATACAGCAATATTTGATTTGGCAGAAATAGCACCATCATTGCTTTATCCTAATGAGCCTGTAAATAAACAGACTATTAATTTACCATTAGTAAATAATGATGTAAGAGCGCAATATTTAGCAACAAGATTCTTGAAATCATGTAGAGAAGATTTACAGGTTCAAGTTCAAGTAGATTTTAGTGGTCTTCAATTAGAAGCTGGAGATGTGGTTACATTAACAAATTCTAATTATGGCTGGGTAAATAAATTATTTAGAATTGGTAAGTGTGTCCAAAATATTGATAATAATGGAATTGTTACAGTCTCATTAACATTGATGGAATATAACCCATCAGTATACAATGATGCTCCAATTACACAGTTTGCGACTGTACCTAATACTGGTCTTGGAGACCCAACATTTTTCGGTACTCTTACATCTCCTGCTGTAATTTCACAATATCCTGTAGCTGCTACCCCAACATTTTCTGTAAGAATAACATCAAGTTCTTCTGGAATTACACAATATGCAGAATTATGGTATTCAGCATACGCATCGCCAACATCAGACCAAATGTTATTTGCAGGTACTACAGAAATACAAGCTAATGGTAATCCTTATGATATTAATACATCATTACCATTAATTTATTTAACAGACATTCCTGCTGGCAATTGGTACTTCTTTAGTAGAATGGTAAATAGCCTTGGCTCTTCTATTTATAGCCCACCAAGTACATTATTCCAATGGAGACCAATGACATTTAGGTATCCTGAAAGATATTTAGCTGTCGCTTATGGAACAAGTAATACTGGAGCAGGATTTGACTTTAGTCCAGCAGGCAAAACATATTTTGGTATTTCTAATCAAACCACTACAGTACCTAGTTCAAATCCCTCAGATTATGTTTGGTATCCAGCAACATTTGGTTCTTCAAACTATTTGTTATATTGCACTCGTGGTTCTAATGCAATTAGTTATGGTGTTGGTGGAATATCGCAAGCTGCTGGTTCTGGTAGATATGTACCAATTGATGCAATTAACTATGACATATCTATTTGGAATGGATTGCCAACTGGTACAAATATTATTGATTTATCACAGCGTACTGGACAATTAATTCAGACAGGAACTACTACTGTAGGAACTGGTGAAATTGCTATTACTAATGATAATCAAGGTCAGATTATTGCTTCATTGGCTCAGTTATTGGATTTTGGTACTGGTGTATATCAGAAAACATTTGTGGCAGGCACTATTACAGCAGATATTTATGGTCGTATTGTTGGTATTGCTGCTCCAGATAGTTTTTATTATTCTATGACAGCATATTCAGCATCGTCAGGTCAAACTGTATTTTCAGTTAGTCGTGGTGCTGGTTATGTTACTGGAAACTGTCTTGTATTTGAAAATGGATTAATACTAAACCCTAGTGAATATACAGACAATTCAGGTAATGTAACATTTGGAACAGGAAGAACTGCTGGGGATATTATTACTATCATTAGCATGAAATCAATTAATTCTTCTACTTTTGCGACATATAATTCATTTACAAGAAATGCGGTTTCATTATCAAATCAGGCATCATATACAGCATCAGGGTTTACCCTAAATAATGGATATGAATTTATGTTCCTGAACGGTGTTGCTGTAATGGCATCTGATTACAATATTACTGGTCAAACAATTACATTTAATAGTGCAGTAACAGGTGATTTAGAGATTATTCAATGGTCTCAAAATAACTTAAATCAGCCTAACGGAAATCCAGTAAACTTGGATGTTAATACGGTTATAGGTCAATCAAATTATAACTTTAGTTTTGACCCCAATGCCTTTAACTTATATAATAATGGTGTTATGCAACTAGAGACAGTAGATTATTCAGTTACAACTGGAAGCTATACTTTAGCGACTTCACCAACAAGTACATTGAATGTATTAGGACAACAAACTTTCTCAAGGACAGGTGCAGTATGACACAAGCATTTAATTTAAGCCAATTAGCAAATCATGTAAACTCAGCAGGACAATTAAGTGGCTCTGCTGTAACTGGTGCCGTACCAAATGCGACTAATGCTGTAATTTTGGCAACAGCTAATTTTACTATTGAAGAAGTCGCTGGAAAACTCTGTTTTTATTATGGTGGAACATTAATTGCATCAATGGATAGCGGTGGAAGCATAACATCATTGGCTAATATTTCAGCTTACGGAACTCCTTAATTATGACAATGAATTCTTCAGGTCAGATTAGTCTTGCTGGAACAACAGCGGGACAATCTATTGAAATTGAATTGGGTGGTAATGGTACAACTCAAATTAGTTTGAATGATACTAATGTAAGAGCATTGGCTGGAGTTCCTAGTGGTGCTATTACAATGCCAACTAATTTTTATGGTAAATCTAATAGAGCGACTGTTTCTTACACATTTAGTTCAAATACAGCAAATGCTTCTTTAAATGTGGCATCTCTTGGTGGATATGTAGCTGGTAAATCAGATATTACTGTCACAATCAATAGTGGTATTTATTTATATTCAACATCAAATGGAACTGCTGGATTGACATTGTCTGGTGGCACATCTGGAGATACTGTAACTTTGGTAAACAATGGTTACATTATGGGTCTAGGTGGTAATGGTGCTATTTATAATAGTAGTGGTGGATTAGCTACATCAGCTACAGCAGGTTCATTAGCATTATCTTTAGGATTTAGTACAACTGTTACAAATACATCTGGATATATTGGTGGCGGTGGTGGTGCTGGTGGTGTTGGTGCTGTAAGTAGCATCAGTTCTGCTGGCGGTGGTGGTGCTGGTGGTGGTGTTGGTGGATATATTCAAACACAAACAACTGGTGGTTCTGGTGGTGGTGTTGGTGCTTCTGGTGGTAATGGTAATGTGGTTAGTGCATACGCTTCTGGTGGTGGTGGCGGTAGAATATTATCTGGAACTGGCGGTGCTGGTGGCTCTAAAGCTGTTTCAGCAGATGGTGGTTATTATGATTACGGAAGAGGTGGTGGTGCTGGCGGTGGCGGTGCTATGGGTGGTAATGCAGTAAAAGGTTCTTATAATATTGGTGCTTCAGGTGGTGGTGGTGGTTGGGGAGCTTCTGGTGGTACTGGTTACTTAACAAGCGGTGGAACAACATCTGGAACTTGGACTGGCGGTAGTGGTGGTTCTGCTGGTGGAGTTGGTGGTAATGGTACAGCACCAAGTGGAACTGCTCAAAATGCAGGTACAGCAGGTGGTAAAGCTGTTGCATTAAATGGATATACAATAACTTGGACAGGTGGTTCATCTAGTTCATCAAGAGCATACGGAGCAGTATCATGACAATAAATGAAAGATTGTTTGCTGTTAGGCAAATTGAACATGAAAATGGAGATACTTCTTGGCAGCCTGTTGATTTAGATACTTTTACAGAAGAAGACCAATTTCAAGTATTTAATACTTTTTCTGGAGAGCATGAATATTTCTCTGATTTAATTTCTGCTAAAGCTAGATGGGATGAATTAAAACAAGAAATTATTAAACAATTTATTGATATAGAACCTATTGATATGTCTATACCAAAAACAATAACTGTTAAGGCTTAATATGTTAGATATTAAAAGAACAATAGTAGGACAATTTACTGTAGATACTATAATTTTTGCTAAAGATGATGCTTTAGAATTTATTATAGAAAATTCATCAAAAACATTACCTAAAAATACTAATAATTGGAGTATGGTTGTTAATGGAGCTTTGAATATCAAAGTTGGTGAATTTGATTATGATGTATATAGTGGCGATTCAGCAAAAAGAACGGACTGGTATCCAGATTTAGATGTACCATTCCCACCAAATACATCTTATAAATATACTGCTTTAGAGACTACATCTTTCTTATGTGCATCTCAAGAAGGAAGAATAATAACTTATGAATGTATTGATTCTTATGGTCAAGTTAATCTTTTAGCTGGACAATTAGCTGTACCATTAAATTATTATTTAGTTGGTTCTGATAGTTTTCCTGCTGGAGCTTCATACTTTGCAGAAAGTCCTTGTGTAATAAATTGCACAGGTAAAATTGGTGTTTTTACAGCACAATAATGTACAATATATAAAACAAAATACTACATGAAGCATGGCTCTGAGAGTGCTTAGAGCTAATTTACCGAGAATCTGGAGCTATCATGGCACTTTTTAGTAAGAACACAATCACTCAAGTAAGTGGTTTTAACAATCAATGTATTGCTGGCGAGCTTGTATATAACCAGAATGACTTTTGGAATATCCAATTAACTACTGACGGTCTTCCTATTGACCTAACTAGCGTTACTATTGATGCTCAAATTATTCGTAGAGAAGTCTACAATCTAGTTGATACTCGCTCTGGATTAAGCTTCGATATTAAAGATTATGACCCAGAGCCACCTGCGGTTTCTATGCCTATCGTCAATCGTGATGATGCTCTAGGTTATTTCACATTAGTTATTGATGAAGATACATGGAATGTTATTTCTTCAGACCCAGAACTAAATATCGCTGCTGAAAATCCTGTTGCTTTTAGTGGTCGAATTAAGATTAGTTTCCCGTCTGATGGTACAAACCCTGCTCAAGATAAGATTATCTTCTTATTGTTCTTGGTTCGTTCTGATGGCGTGGTGAACTAATATGGATGTCAAAATCACTAAAGGTACTCCTGATAATATCGATGTTCAAGTAAATGATACTGTTGTACAGGTTCAAGAAACTCATAACATTAATGTTGAGGTAATTCCTACTCCTAGACAAGTTATCAATCTTGATAGAGGATTGTATGGATATTCTGGTTACTCAGGATATTCAGGATATTCTGGAATGTCTGGTTACTCGGGCTTTTCTGGCATCTCTGGATATTCTGGAGATTCAGGGATTTCTGGATTCTCTGGTTTTTCAGGCTTTAGCGGACAACAAGGTACTAGCATTGTCATTAAAGGTGAAGTAGCTACCGTTGATGATTTGCCTATGACTGGCAATCATGTCAATGATGCTTATATCGTTACTTCCGATGGTGACTTATGGGTATGGAATGGTTCAGCATGGTTTGATGCAGGTCAGATAGTTGGTGCATCAGGCTTCTCAGGATACTCAGGTTATTCTGGCATTTCAGGCTATAGTGGATTTAGTGGTATTAGCGGTTATAGCGGTGATTCAGGTATGTCTGGATGGTCAGGTTGGAGTGGTATCTCTGGCTTCTCTGGCGATTCAGGAATTAGTGGATTTAGTGGTTATTCTGGCATTAGTGGATTCTCAGGTATTTCTGGATGGTCTGGTATTAGCGGATATTCAGGTTTTTCTGGAATCTCAGGATACTCAGGTGATAGCGGTATTTCAGGATTTAGTGGTTACTCTGGTTCTGGAGTATCAGGTTATTCTGGTTTTTCTGGTATTTCAGGATGGAGTGGCGAAAGTGGATTCTCTGGGTATAGTGGAATTAGCGGATATAGTGGCTACTCAGGCATAAGCGGATGGTCTGGTATTTCTGGTTATTCTGGAGATAGTGGTATCTCTGGATGGTCAGGATTTAGTGGCATTAGTGGATGGAGTGGTTGGTCTGGTATTTCAGGCTTCTCAGGAATTTCTGGTTACTCAGGTTATTCAGGTATT
>Ga0228701_1000332_pt1 | contig 41654 bp, 36 predicted proteins | sample McNCre117_Aug_MG_2_FD_178017 | JGI IMG/M metagenome (GOLD analysis project Ga0228701, IMG submission 178017) | Freshwater microbial communities from McNutts Creek, Athens, Georgia, United States - 11-17_Aug_MG | ecosystem: Environmental > Aquatic > Freshwater > Creek | place: USA: Georgia... | reverse complement strand
GTTGAGTTGTGTGTAGCGCAAGCCCAGCCAAGCCGATGTTTGGTCATTGAATTGAATACGGTCTTTGGCTGCCCACTCCGTGGTGCTGTCTTGGGTGTTGCTCATCAAACCGCTTCGGTCCGAGGGCGGGCTGGGTGCTGTGAGGCCACCGGTGATGCTGTTGGTCGTCCCCAGCAGCGGGCTGGTTTGCATCGAAGGCATGTGGTCGACCAAGCGTTGGCGCATCACACTCAAGGTAAAGCCATGCGTCAAACCGCCGAGAGATGTTTGGCCGCTCAATGCCGTTTGCACCACTTCGTTGTTGCGCCGTTCGTTTTCAGAGTTGTAGTCGTAAATCTGAAAATCGCCGTTGGCACAAAAACGATCGTTCACCGTGGCGCTGCACCCCGAGGCGTAGGCCAAACGATCATCGGCCCGCAGTCGTTGCAGCGCGTACTGTGTGGTCCACATCCAGTTGTTGTCGAGCTGGTGCCTAAAGCGCACGCTGCCGGTGAGTCCATCAAACACGCCCGGGCGAGAACCGGGTTGACGTGTGATGTTGCGCGTGCCGTCAACAGGCGCAGGCACGATGGGCGTGGTGTTAGGCCCGCTGTTCAACACGCTGTAGAAATTGACGCCAATTTGTTCGACATGGCTTTGCTCAAACTCCCATTCCAAGCGGTTGTTGGCATTGATGCGCCAGTCCATGGCCAAGGCCATCAAGTCGCGTTGTCCTTGGGTTTGGCGGATGTAGGGGTTCAGGTCGGTGTGCGCCACATTGAGGCGATAACCAAATTGAGACGCTTCACCGAAACGGTCTCCCAAATCGACAGCCACCGATCGGTTGTCACCTGGCCCATAGCTCACTGTCACATCACGCACGCTGTTGGTCGGGCGTGTGGGCGGGCGTTTGACCACGTAGTTCACCAAACCGCCGGGGGCGCTCGTGCCTGCTTGGATGCCGCTGGTGCCCTTGAGCAGTTCAATGCGTTCTTTGTTTTCTAGACCGATGATGGTTTGGGCCGAAATTGGCAGACCATCGCGGCGAAAGTTGTAGCGGTTGTCTAAGGTGAAACCACGCACGCTCAGCTGGTCCCAGTACGCGGGCAGGTTGTAGCTTTCGCTCACGGATGCATCGAGCAGCAACACATCGCTGATGCGTTGGGCGCCTGCATCCTGCATGTCTGTTTGTGAGAAATTGCGCACGCTCAACGGCAGGTCTTGCGCCGATACCTCGCTAAAGCCCGACACACCCAGCGGGGGCTGGGCCGTGACCGTCACTTCTGTGACGAGATGCTCAGCCCAAGCCGTGCCCGTGCCAAGCAGCGCGGCGGCCAACGTGGCGATGTGTCGAGGACGCCCAATCAACGCATCAACTCCTGCAAGGTGTGTGCCGCCGCTTCGGGGTCGGTAGCGCCCGTGATGGCACGCACCACCGCAATCGATCCGACGCCGCTTTGCATGACCACCGGAATACGCGCCTCGTCAATGCCGCCAATGGCCACCAAGGGGCTGTGTTGCATGAGCTTGGCGTAGGCATACAAACGGCCTGTGCCTTGCGGCGCAGTTTGCATGCGTTTGAGCGTGGTGGGAAACACGGCACCCAAGGCGATGTAGCTGGGGCTTGCCGCATCGGCGCGCAGCATTTCGGCATAGCCGTGGGTGCTCAGGCCCAGTCGCAAGCCTGCTGCGCGAATCGTCTCGAGTGGCGCCTCGTCCATGTCTTCTTGGCCCAGGTGCACGCCATAGGCGCCTTCGTCGATGGCGATTTGCCAATGGTCGTTGATGAACAGCAAAGCGTTGGTGCCTTGCACAGCTTGCACGGCGGCACGTACTTCTTGGCGAATGGCCGCTGCATCGTCTGACTTGAAGCGCAGCTGCACCGTTGGCACACCTGCGCGTGCCATGCGGCCTACCCATTGCGCATCGGGCAGCACAGCGTACAGGCCGAGGGCGTGCGGGCAGGTGGGGAATGCATTGGTACGTGGCACAGGCGCAATGCCGAAATCTTGCGGCTGGCAGGGCCAGTCGTTGAGCGAGAAATGGCCTGTGCGTTGGCTTTGTGCGGCCCATGCTTGCGCCACACACTGTGCATCGTGTTCTAAAAAGCCGAGCATGCGACAGCCTTGCAACACACCTGCTGTTTCGGCGTTGTGCGATGCGTCGCTGGCTTGCACGGCTTGCGCGTAGGGCAAGGCGTCACCGGCCAGCATGGCCGCATATTGCGTGGCCAGTGCGTGTGCAATGTCTGAGGCGCTCTGCACGGCTTGGCTCATGCTTGATGCCAAAACGGGGTGCCCAGCACGGGCGTGCTGGGTTGGGCGCTGTCTTGGGCTTGCATGGCACCCGCGCAAAAAGCGGCACGCCCTGCGTTGACCGCATCGGCAAACGCACCGGCCATGCGCACCGGGTCTTGGGCCAAGGCCACAGCCGTGTTGAGCAAGACCGCGTCATAGCCCCATTCCATCACCTGGCAGGCGTGTGAGGGCAGGCCTAAGCCCGCGTCCACGATCATGGGCACATCCAAGCGTTCACGCAGTGTGCGCAAGGCGTGCGGGTTGATGGGGCCTTTGCCGGTGCCGATGGGGGCCGCCCAGGGCATCACCGCTTGGCAGCCCACATCGACCAAGCGTTGACACAGCACCAAATCGTCGGTGGTGTAGGGCAGCACTTTAAAGCCTGACTTGATCAAGCGGCTGGCTGCATCGGGCAGATTCAGCGTGTCGGGTTGCAGGGTGTAGTCGTCGCCAATGAGTTCGAGCTTGATCCAATCGGTCTCAAACACTTCACGCGCCATCTCGGCGGTGGTGATGGCTTCTTGTACGCTGTGGCAACCGGCGGTGTTGGGCAAGACGGGCACCTTGGCTTGGCGCAGCAGGTTCCAAAAACTTTGCGAGGCTTCGCCGCCGCTGCCGGTCTGACGGCGCAGCGACGCAGTCAGCATGGCCGGTTGCGAGCGTTCGATGGCTTGCAGCAACACGCTGGGCGAGGGGTAGCGCGAGGTGCCCAACAGCAAGCGGCTGTGGAAGGTTTCGCCATACAGCGTGAGGGGATCGGCGTGGGATGTGTGCGTGGTCATGGGGTGTGTCAGCCCCCGGTGATCGGGGCAATCAATTCTATTTGGTCGTGGGCTGCCAGCAGGTGCTGGGCGTACTGGCTGCGCGGCACAAATTGCAAATTCACCGCAGCGGCAAAAGGCGGTTGAATACCAGCCAACGCGACGGCGTCGGCCAGGGTTGCGCCTGGTGCCAGGGTGTAGGGCTTCTGGTTGATCAGCACGGTGAGGGCGGTGTCAGACATGTTCAAACTTCAATTGAAATTGTTTTGCTAAGTGTGTGGTCTGGTGTTGCACCCATTCCACCACCACGTCGAGCATGGCGGGCGAGATCAAAAAACCATGACGGTACAGGCCGTTGATCTGCAAGCTGCGCTCGCCCACACAACGAATGGCGGGCAAATTGTCGGTCAAGGTTGGGCGGGCTTGGGTGCTCACTTCCAGAATGCGGGCCTCGGCAAATCCGCTGTGCACGGTGTAGGCGGCGCTCAGCAGCTCCAGGGTAGAACGCACGCTGGCGGGCGAGAGGTCTTCGGTTTCAATCTCGGTCGCGCCAATCACAAACACATGGTCTTCTTTAGGCGCGATGTAAATCGGGTAGCGCGGGTGAATCAACCGGGTGGGGCGTTGCAGCGTGACCTCGGGGGCATGCAGGCGAATCACCTCACCGCGCACACCGCGCAGCTGCGGCCATTCGGTGCGTGCGCCGAGGCCTCGGCAGTCGAACACCCAATCGGGTTGACCGGCTTGGCCTGGTTGAAAGTCTTCCGGCGCACGTGGGCTGTGCCAGTGCAGTGCGACGTTTTGCTCTTCTAAGCTTTTGAGCAAAGCAGCCAGCAGCTGGCGGTTGTCGAGTTGGCCTTCGCCGGGCAGGTACAGGGCTTGCGTAAAGCGGTTTTCCAGCGCGGGCTCGTGTTGCAGCAAACCTTCTGCATTCAGGGTTTGAGCGGCAGGCAAGCTGGGCAGTTGCTGCTGCGTGCGGTGCAGCAATTGCTCAAAGCGTTTGGCCTCGGCCGCGTCTTGACGGTGCCACAGCACCAGCGTGCCGTTTTGTTGAAAGAACACCGACTCAGACAAGGGGGCAATCAATTCAGGCCAGCGCTTGAGCGCGTGCTCGCCCATCTGCACCACAGGCAGTTCGGTGATGGCTGATTCGGCCAATGGGGCCAACATGGCCGCTGCCACTCGCGCCGCTGCGCCTTGCGCATCAGGGCCTTGGGCTTCGCACACCGTGACTTGGTGGCCGAGCTGCGCCAAGGTGTGGGCCAGCAAGCGGCCCATCAGGCCCGCGCCCAGCACCACGCTTGAAATCTGTGCACTCATTGAACGAAGTCCTCTGTGATTTGCGGATAATGCCGCCCATGAACAATGCTTACCGCTACGCACGCGTCCTCACCATTGCTGGCTCTGACAGTGGGGGCGGCGCCGGCATTCAGGCCGACTTGAAAACCTTTGCCGCCCTGGGCTGTTACGGCATGAGCGCCATCACTGCCTTGACGGCGCAAAACACGGTGGGCGTGCAAGGCATTCACGCCGTGCCCGCCGAGTTTTTGAAAGCGCAAATTCAGTCGGTGGTGGAAGACATTGGCGTTGACGCCATCAAGATCGGCATGCTGCATGCGCCCGGCATTGTGGAGGTGGTGGCCTGGGCCATCGACCATTACCAACTGAAGAATGTCGTGCTCGACCCCGTGATGGTGGCCACCAGTGGCGACCGTTTGATCGCCAACGAGACCGTGCAAGTGTTGGTGCGCGAGTTGTTCCCGCGCGTGAGCGTGATCACACCGAACCTGGACGAAGCAGCCTTGCTCTTGGGGCGTGACATTCCTAACGCCCAGGCCTTGGACACGGCTGCGCAAGATTTGCTGGCCATGGGGGCCAAGGCCGTGTTGCTCAAAGGCGGGCACTTGGCCGGTGATGAGGTGGTCGATTTGCTGGTGCAAGCCAACGGCCCGTCGCAACGCTTGGCCTCGTCGCGCATTGCCAGCCGCAATGTGCACGGCACAGGCTGCACTTTGTCGTCGGCCATTGCCGCGCATTTGGCTTTGGGGCATGACCTGAGTGAGGCGGTGACTTTGGCACGCAGCTTTATTCTGGGCGCGATTGCGCAAGGCGCAGACGTGACCACAGGCCATGGCCATGGCCCCTTGAATCATGGTTTTGCGCCCGTGCCGCTTCATCGCATCACCAAACCGCCGTCCACCGTCAACACCTGACCGGTGACGAAACGGCTCCAGTCGGACGCCAAAAACAGCACCGCCCCCGCCACATCGTCGGGCGTGGCCAAACGGCCCAACGGCGTTTGTGCGATCAGCACGTCTTTGACCGACTCTTTGGTCGCACGGCTGGAATCGGTGGGGCTGACCAAGCCCGGTGCCACGCAATTGACCCGAATGCCCAAAGGCCCTAACTCAGCGGCCAGATTGCGGCTGAAGCCCGCCAACGCTGCTTTGGCGGTGGCGTAGTCGTGGTAAGCGATGCTGGGACGGTCCACCAAGTCGCTGGTCAAGTTGACGATGCTGCCTTGGCCGCGCTGCTTGAAATGCGGCAACACGGCTTGACAGACGTTGTAGGCGGCATGCACCGCGCCATCAAACTGTGTTTGGTAGGCCTGCCACGGCACATCCCCAAAGCGTTGGCGGTGGTCGGGGTCGAAGGTGTAGGGGCTGAAGGCGTTGTTCACCACCGCATCGATGCGGCCTGTGTCGCGCAAGGCTTGGTCCACCATCTCGTTCACCGCGTCGCTTGAACGCACGTCGGCTGGCAGCGCCCAGGCATCGCCCCCGAGTTGTTGGCACTGGGCCATCACCTCTTGAGCGGCGGTGTGGTTGTTCAGGTAATTCACCAGCACCATCGCGCCTTCGCGTGCAAAGGCTTTGGCAATGGCCGCGCCGATGCCCCGGCTGGCACCTGTGACCAAGATCACTTGGCCTGCAAAGTGGCGTGTGGGGGTGTTCATTTTTTGCTTGGTTTTGGAGCGGGTGGCAACAAGTCTTGGCTGACCACATCGCTCACTTGGATGTCGCGCTGAATCACGCCAAAGGCTTTGTAGGCCTTGGCCCCTTTTTGCAAGTTCACCATGTCAAAGGCTCCCAAGCCGCGTTGGTCGGTGATGGCCGACACGCTGGATTCGTTGCGCAGCCGGATGATGTCCAGGTTCATGCTGGCGTTTTGGCCGTCGATGGCGTATTTCACCGCCAGTTTGGCGGCTTCTTCGGGCGACTGCATCATCCACTTGGCGCTGTCTTGGTAGGCCTGCAAGAAGCGTTTGAGCACGTCTTTTTTCTGCTGGTAAGTGTCTTCACGCACCACAAAGAAGTCGCTGGAAATGTTGAGGTGGTTTTTGATTTCCATCACATTCACGCCACCCAGGCCTTTTTGACGGCCCACCAACAAACCGGTGTCGGTGGCAGCGGTTGCATCGACCTGGCCTTGCATGAGGGGGGCAAAGTTCAGCAAACCCGTCACCACCACGGTGACATCGGCCTCTGTCAAACCGGCTTGGTGCAACAGCACTTGCAAGTTCTGCCGTGTGCCGCTGGACAAGCTGTAGACGCCAATGCGCTTACCTTTGAGGTCGGCAGGTTTGAGGATGTTTTGCGATTTGAGCGACACCACGTTGAACACGTTTTGCGGGTAGATGTCGTAGATGGCGCGCAGCTTCTCGCCCTTGTCCAAGGCGGTGAAGAACGAACCGGGGTCGGTGAAGGCCACATCGGCTTGACCGCTGAGCAAGTTGCGCAAAGCGTCGCCGCCACCTGCACCCGGCACATAGCCGAGTTCAATGCCACGCGCCTTGAAAAAGCCCTTGTCTTCTTCCACCAACAAGTTGGTGATTTCGGTGATCGGCTTGCTCCAACCGGCCACCACCACTTTGTCGAGTTTGGGTGCAGTCTGTGCCCAACTCACGGTGGGTGTGGCCACAGAAAGCGCCAATGCGCATGTGATGCCAAGGGCGCGCGCATGGGTGCGTACGCGGGTGGCTACTTTGGCGGTGAGACGGTGCAGCCAAGGGCTGGATGTGTGCGTGGTGGTGTGACAAGTCATGACGAGGTCCTTGTGGAAAGTTCAAAAGAGGTCCCGAGCAAACGGCGTTCTAGCCATTCACACAATTTGTAAAAAGCGAGGCCGAGCACAGTGATCACGGTCAGTACGGCAAACATGAGGGGCGTGTCCATTGAGCCCTGGGCGGCAATGATCAAAGCCCCCAAGCCCCGACTGGCACCGATGAATTCACCCACCACCGCGCCAACCCAGGCCAGCACCACGACCACGCGCAAGCCGGCCATGATGTGTGCCAAGCCTGCGGGCAGTTTGAGTCGCCACAAGGTTTGCCAGCGGCTGGCGCGCAACATGCGAAACAAGGCCAGTTGGTTGGGATCGACTTGCTGCATGCAGGTGACGGTGTTTTCGAGCAAGGGAAAAAAACAAATCAAAGCCGTCATCACCACGGTGGGCAAGGTGCCAAAACCAAACCACACAATGAACAGCGGAGCCAGCGCGAGCTTGGGCACCACCTGGCTGATCACCACATAGGGCATGAGCACGCCGCGCCAACGCGCCGACTCACCCAGCACCACGCCGCCGATAAAACCCATGGAAGCGCCCAGCAACAAGCCCAACACCACCTCGGTCAAGGTGTGCAGGATGTGGGGCCCCAAATAGCCATTGTTCAGGCCCTGCCACAGCGTGTGCGCCACCACAGAGGGTGCGGGCAGCACCAAGGGTGAGGTGTGGCCCACGCGCACAGCGGCTTCCCAGGCAGTCAAGCAGGCCAAGCCCAGCAGGGTGGAGAGGAGGGCATCGCGTTTCATCACAGCGTGGCGTCCATGGTGTGGCGCAGCTGCTCGCACAGCGCATTGAAGGCCGGGGTGTAGCGCATGGCCGTTTGGCGCGGACGCGGCAAGGCAATCGGGCAAGCCGCGTGAAGACGTCCTGCATGCATCAGGCTGACGTGGTCGGCCAAATACACGGCCTCGCCGATGTCGTGGGTGACAAACAGCACCGCCGTGCCTTGCGCGTGACACAGCGCCAAAAAGTCGCGCTGCAGTTCTTCGCGGGTGATGGCATCCAGGGCGGCAAATGGCTCGTCCATGAACAACACGGCGGGGCGGGTGATCAAGGCGCGGGCAATGGCCACGCGGCTTTGCTGTCCACCAGAGAGCTGATACGGTTTGTCGTGGCCGTGCGCAGACAGCCCCACTTGCTCCAGCAGCGCCAGGCCGTAGGCGCGTTGCTTGTCGGTGACGCTGCTGTGTAAGCTCAGCGGTAGCAGCACGTTGTCGAGCACGCTGAGCCAATTCAGCAAGGTGGGCGCTTGAAACACAAAGCCCATCTCTGCAGTCGGTTGCTGCACACGTTCGCCCTTGAGCTGGACTTGACCTTGCTGCGGCGTGAGCAAACCGGCAGCGAGCTTGAGCACGGTGGTTTTGCCGCAACCGCTGCGGCCAATCAGGCCATGAATTTCGCCGGGCGCGAGCTGCAAACACACGTCATGCACCACCTCGCCCCGTTCGGGGTAGGCGAAATGCAGGCCGTTGAGTTGCAAAAAATTCATGGCCTCATACCTCGTAAGACGTGAAGCGCTCGGCCGCGTGTTCGGTGGAGGCTTCGATGTCCACCATGCGTACCAAGTCGAGCAAGCTGAAGCGCCCATCGTGGTGCCAACCCGCCTCGGGGGCCGTCATGGCACCCAAGGCGCAAATGCGTGTCACACCGGCTTGGCCCAAGGCTTGGCCCAGCGGCAGCAACGCTTCGGGCGCAACGGCCAAGCCCACGGTTTGCAAGTAGTCGCGTTGCGGGGCGATCAAGGGCATCACCTCATCCAAGGTGTCCACCGCGACCACCAACACATTGCGGTTGAGCGGGCCTGCGCTGAGTGGCAAGGGGCGGTCGCTGAACACCACGGTGCTCAAAGCATCGGCATGGCCGAGCACCATGAGGCTGTCGTTGTCGGGCTCAGCAGCGTTCAGTGCCGCAAACTCGTGGGCCTCGCGCCAAGCGCCCACTTGCGCCGCTTCTTCCAGCGAGAGCACACGGCGTGGCAGCTTGTGTTGCAGGGCGGCCAATTCGTTGGCCAGGTGGTGTGCAAAATCTTGAGGGTTGATGGCACCACCGCGCTGCACATAAAACACATGGGGCGAGTAGCAGCCTTGCTGGTCGTAGCGCACCACGTCAAGCGCTGCTTGGCGCGCCACGCCGGGGCCTTTGTGCACCGACAGCGCAGCGGCCGACACCATGCCAAAGCTCAGCTTGTGGCCGTGTGGCAAAAAGCGGGTGGTCACAGGCACACGTGCTTGCATGGCCTGCAAGGCCTCGTTGCCGCCGTAGGCCAGCACCACATCGGCCAAGGCGAAGGCCGTGCGTTCGGTGCTGAGCGGATCAGCGTCCCCGCTGGGCCACCAGACCACGGCAAAGCAATCGGCCCAGCGCGGCGCCACTTCGGCCAGCAGCTGCGCGAACAGCGTGGCAAACACCGGCTCGGCGCTGGCCACTTTGCCAATCGATCCTGCCTTGACCAAGAGGCCCGAGACAAAGCTCCACATCGGCAAGGCGGGCACATTGCCGGCCCACACATGCACCAGCAGATCTGGCCCCAAGGCGCGGGTCCAGCCGCCTTGGGTGCGGGGTTGAAACTCGTCCAGCACTTTGGGGTTGGCAAAGTCTTCGGCCACAAAGCGCTGCAGCTGCAAACTGCGAAAGGTTTGCAGGTAGGTGTTCAAGTTCAGGCGCACCATCTCAGCATCAAAGCCGGTGGCCTGGGGCAACAGGCGTTCGAGTTGTTGCCGGTAACTGTCATGGCGGTCGAGCAAACGGGCTGTGGCGGTGTCGATCACGCGCACGATGTCAGAGACCGCCATGGTTTTCAAATGGCTGCGGCTGGCGTCTTGCACGCGCTGTGCGAGTGCCGTCATTTGCGATGTGCTGAGCTGGGGCACGTCCACTTCGAACGGGGCCTGGGGCGTGCCCAGATTCAGACGGTGCCATGTCACCTCGGCATCGTTCAAGCCCGGCAAGTAGCCGGCTTTGAAGACGGGGGTGCTCATGCCTGCGCCGCTTTCAAAAAGTTGTCGACGGCCATGGAGCAGCCTTTGGCTTGCGCACCTTGGGCACGGCCCAGCAACACAAAGCCATCGTCTTGGGCCTGTCCCACGTCTTCGGTCAAGATGGTGACCACCGAATTGAAGTTGGCCAAATCGGTGTGGGCCAAGATGCCGCGCTCGCCGGCGGGCACGTCTTGCCCAGTCACGGGATCGACCAAACGTGAGCGAATCCAGTGCGGGCCGCGTTTGACCGATGGCACATGGCGGTTGCCCGCATCGTAAAACTGGGTGCTCAACTCGGTCATGCCGTACATGTTGAGGCACTGGTCGCGGCTGACGCCGAAGGTGGTGCTGAGTTGGTCGTAGAACGCGTCCATCGGCACTTCACGCGATTGGCCTTTGAAGCCGCCGGTGTCGAGCAAGCGGCTGCCTGCGGGTAAGCGAAAACTTTGGCCACGGGCTTGCAAGGCGTCCATCAGGTGCACCAAGCTGTAGCTGGCCCCCAGCAGGGCAAAAGGTTTGCCTGAATCTTGGGCGTTTTGCAGTGCCTCGCACAAGGCGTCGGTGCGCAGGCCTTGTTCGTCTAAGTAGTAGGCGCTGTCGGGTGTGCCAAAGTGGGCAATGGCCAGCGCCAAATAATGCGCCAGCGAGGAGTTGGGCATCAATACCTCATCGGGAAACAAGATGCCCATGCGCAGCTGGGCATCGCCTTGCATCACATGTTGCGCAAAGTTGCGCAGCATGGAGGCGTCGTACACCGCCATCGTGGGGTGAAAGTGTCGACCTTTCACATCGCCGCGTGTGGTGCCACTCGTCATGAAGGTGCGTGCGCAGGTCTCGGGTGGCACACAACTCAACGTGAGGTCCTTGAACGCATTGATGGGTACGGCTGGAATGTCTTGCCAGCGCTTGACCACGCGCGGGGTTTTGCCGCGCCCTTGGCAAAACTTTTGAAACGGGCGGTTGTGTTCAAACTGGTGGGCGAAGAGTTTGAGCGCGAGGGCGTTGAAGTCCTCGTCGTTGACCGAGGTGCGCGCCATGAAGGCCAGCACGTCAGCCACCTGTGCACTGTGTCCTTGCTCTGTAGATGTCGGATTTGCCATTGCTTGTCTCAAGTAAATGGCAGTTCGGCGAGGTCTGAGCGCGCGGATGACAAGTGCTTGCTCGGTATGACCAGCTTCCCTGCGCGAGGATTACCTCAAGTCCTTGCGGACTTTGAGACCCGCTGCGTGCGGGTCTCAACAGGTTCAAAGGGACTTTCTCAGTCGGAGCCGGTGACGGCTTCAACACCCCTAGCGAATGCGCCATTGCTGACGCGGTGTGAATTTTAAGCGATACCTAGCAACCGGTGCAGTTCGGTCGATGTGGTGGTGTATTGCAGCAAGGTCTTGCGGGTCGGGTGCACGATGGCCGCTGCGCCAAAGGCAGCCAGGGTGGCCTCGTGAAAACCGCACAAGATGAGCTTCTTTTTACCCGGGTAGGTGTTGATGTCGCCCACGGCAAAAATGCCCGGCACATCGGTGGCAAAGGATTCGGTGTTCACCACCAATTGCTTGCGCTCCATGGCCAAGCCCCAGTGGGCGATAGGGCCGAGCTTGGGCGACAGCCCTAAGAATGCCAGCACCTGTTGTGCGGGTCGCTCAATGGTTTGGCCATCGGGCGTGGCCACTTGCACGGCGTGCATCTGGTTCGCAGCACTCAGCAAGGCGGTATGCTGACCAATTTGCAGTTGCAATTGACCCTTGGCCACCGCATCGCGCATGGCTTGCAGCAGCACGGGCTCGACGGTGAAGACATCGCGGCGGTGCATCAGTGTCACGCTGCGTGGCGGTTTCGCAGCCAGGGTCAGTTTCAGAGCTGCGGCCACGGCAGATTCTTCGCCACCTAACACCACCACGTCTTGGTCTGCAAAGCGCGAGGCATCGCCCAGGCGGTAATGCACGTGTGTGCCTTCCAGTGCTGCTGCGCCTTCAACCGCCAGCTTGCGCGCTTGAAACGCACCCACACCTGCGGCAACGACCAAGACCTTGCAAATGAAATGCTGCTGCGCAGATGTGCGTACCGACAACTGGCCATCGTCCAAGCGCGTGACCTCGCTCACTTCTTGGTTGAAATGAAACGTCGGGGCAAAAGGCTGGATTTGGGTTTGCAGCTGCGCCACCAATTCACGACCGGTGCACACAGGGATGCCAGGAATGTCGTAAATCGGTTTGTCGGCGTACAGCTCCACGCATTGGCCGCCCGCGTAGGGCAGTGCGTCAATGATGTGCGTGCGGATGTCTTGCAGCCCCAGCTGAAAGGCCTGGAACAGGCCCACCGGGCCTGCACCCACGATGACGGCATCGGTGTGAATCGCGGTGGCCGTCATGGGGCAGGGGCGCTGGTTCAGCGCTTGAGTTCGGCCAGCTTGCCGGTTTTGTCTTTCCACACCTCAGCATCGGGCAGGGGTGCCTTGCGCTTGGTGATGCTGGGCCAGCCAATGGTGGACAGCTCGGCGTTGAGCTTGGTCATGTGCTCCTGGCCTTCAGGCACGTCTTCTTCGGCGTAGATGGCGTTCACGGGGCACTCGGGGATGCACACGGCGCAATCGATGCACTCATCGGGGTCGATGGTGAGGAAGTTGGGGCCTTCGCGGAAACAGTCGACAGGACAAACGTCCACACAGTCGGTGTACTTACATTGGATACAGGCTTCGGTGACAACGTGCGTCATGACAATTCAATCGATGGGTAAAAAAGTGGGCGCAACAGCAGCAGGCTGTTTGCGCCAAGCCTTTGATTTTAAACGGGATTCAAGCCAGGGCCGAGAGGGCGCTCAGTTCACCAGTACAGCGCCTGAGGTTTTATGGGTGGCCGTGTCGACCAACACCAAGGCACCCAAGATGCGCGATTGCTTAAAAGGCAGCGTCACCAGCGGCTCTTGCAGGGCCAGGGTGACGTGGCCAATGGCGTTGGGAGCCAGCTCGGTGGCTTCTTCTTCGGCCAGGGTGTTGACGTTCAAGCGGTGTACCACGCGTTGCACTTTGGCTTTGACCCAGCGGTGGCCGTGCAAAGCCCAGTACACACGGCCAGCCACCAAGGGCTCGTCGTCCATCCAGGCGATGGTGGTGCTCAGCTGGCGCTGGCCTTCGGGGGCGCCAACGGCCGCGAGCAGCCAGTCGCCGCGCGACACATCGACTTCGCGGTCCAGCACAATGCCCGCGCTGTGGCCAGCGGCCTTGTTTTGCGGCTGGCGGGTGGCCGACAGCACTTGCGACACCACGGCGGTTTGACCGCTGGGGAAGACCTGGATGGTCTGGCCCGGCTCAATGCTGCCGGTGGCCACACGACCCCAGAACACGCGGCGGCCCTGGGTGGTCACGCCGGAGTCGTGGAACTTCTCGACCCATTGCACTGGGAAGCTGAAGGCCACATCGGTCTCAGCGGGTGTGATGGGCAGGTCTTCGAGGATGCTCAACAGGCTGGGGCCGCTGTAGCCGCACCAGTCAGCCTGGTCGTTGTTCTCGGTGGTCACCACGTTCCAGCCCTTGAGGGCTGACACGGGCACCATGGCGGTGACGGTGATGCCTGCCTCTTGGGCGAATTTGTTCAGCGCGCCCGCGATGTTTTTGTAGGCCACGGTGGCGTCAGTCACGGCGTCAAGCTTGTTGATGGCGAACACGATGGAGGGCACGCGCAGCAGGTTGACCAGCAGCGAGTGGCGGCGAGTTTGCGGCAGCAACTGCAAATCGGGGTTGGCCCAGTCGAGTTTGATCGCGTCGACCAGCACCACAGCCGCGTCGGCACTCGATGCCGCCGTCACCATGTTGCGGGTGTACTGCTCGTGACCAGGCGCGTCACCAATGATGAACTTACGCGCTTCGGTGTTGAAGTAGCGGTAGGCGACGTCGATCGTGATGCCTTGCTCACGCTCGGCGCTCAAGCCATCGGTCAGCAAAGCCAAGTCGGTTTCTCCCGAGCGCTGCACCCCGGCCAGGTGGTCTTGCAGCACGGCCTTGGTGTCCACCAGCAGGCGGCCAATCAGCGTGCTCTTGCCGTCATCGACCGAGCCGCAGGTGATGAATTTGAGGGCAGAAAAGTGTTGTTCGTTATGCATAAAAATTCTCGACTACCAGTGGGTTAAAAGTACCCGTCTTTTTTGCGCTTTTCCATCGACGCTTCAGAGGTCTTGTCGTCCATGCGTGTTGCGCCGCGTTCGCTCACGTCGGCGGCCAGGGTTTCGATCACGATCTGCTCGGGCGTGGCCGCGTCGCTCTCCACCGGGCAGGTGCAGGTGATATCGCCCACGGTGCGGAAACGCACGTCGCGAATTTCGACCTTCTCACCGTCTTTCGGTGGCGTGAGTTCGGTCACCGGCACCAACAGGCCACGGCGGTCCACCACCTCGCGCTTGTGCGTGTAGTAAATCGAAGGCAGGGCGATGTTTTCGCGGGCGATGTACTGCCACACATCCAGCTCGGTCCAGTTGCTGATGGGGAACACGCGGAAGTGTTCGCCGGGCTGCAACTTATGGTTGAACAGCGTCCACAGCTCGGGGCGCTGGGCCTTGGGTTGCCACTGGCCAAAGCTGTCGCGGTGGCTGAAGATGCGTTCTTTGGCACGGGCTTTTTCTTCGTCGCGGCGGGCACCACCGATCAGCGCGTCAAAGCGGAACTCTTCAATGGCTTCGAGCAGCGTGACCGACTGGTGCACGTTACGGCTCTCGCCTGGATGAGCCAAACGGACGGTGCCACGCTTCATCGAGTCCTCGACGCTGCGCACAATCAGCTCGGCGCCCAGTTCTTTGGCACGGAAATCCCGAAAATCGGTCACTTCCTTGAAGTTGTGGCCGGTGTCGATCATCAACAGCGGGTAGGGCAGGCGGCCCGCACCAAACGCTTTTTCGGCGCACTTGAGCATGACCAGCGAGTCTTTGCCACCCGAGAACAAGAGGGTGGGGCGCTCAAAGGCGGCGGCGACCTCGCGCAGGATGAAGATGGTTTCTTCTTCCAGGGCGTCCAGGTGGCTGTTGCTGAGGGTGTGCAACTCTGTTTGTGTCATGGCGTTCATAGCGTTTCTCGGTATCTGTTTTTTTATTTCTTCACGTGCAAGCCGCATTCCTTGGCTGCTTCGTCCTCCCACCACCAGCGCCCGGCGCGGAATTCCTCGCCCAGGCTGATGGCGCGGGTGCAAGGCGCGCAGCCAATGCTGGGGAAAAACTGGTCGTGCAGTGGGTTGTAGTCGACGTTGTGGGTCGCGATGTAGTGCCACACATCGCCCCAGGTCCATTGGGCCAAGGGGTTGAATTTGCTCAAATTTTTGGTAGCGACTTCGCTGTCGTCTTGCAAGGGCACCTCGGCGCGGGCGGCAGATTGTTCTTGGCGCAAGCCGGTGATCCAGGCGCGTTGGCCTTTCAAAGCACGTGCGAGTGGCTCCATCTTGCGGATGCCACAGCAGGCCTTGCGCAGATCAATGCTCTTGTACATCGCGTCTTGGCCTTCTTGGCGGACAAACTGGATGACTGCTTCATGCGCGGGACGGTACACCTTGATGGGCGCGCGCGAAGTGGCTTCGGTACGTTCGAGCAAGGCCAGGGTTTCGGTGTGCAAAGCACCCGTCTCCAACACAAACACCGGAATGTCGAGCTGCAAGCTGTTGATGAGGTGGGTGATGACCACGTCTTCCGCCCCGAGACTGGAGGCTTGCGTGAGGGGCGAAAACTCAGCGGCAGCGCGTTGCAACAAAGCTTGTGTGTCGGCCAACTTGGCGGCAAAGTTGTCGCTGGCGCGTGCGTTCAAGGTCGTCGCTTTGGACGCCGCTTGAGGGGAGAAGGAAGAGGTCAGGCTCATACAAGTATTGGGGTGCTCAAGGCACGCAGTGCGCTGCGTGCTGTGCGTGATGCGGCTTAGGCCACATCCGCAAAGTGAGGCGTGGCGTGAACCGCGTCGCCTTGGTAGAAGGCTTTGTAGTGCGTCAACAGTTTTTCACCGTGGGCGGCATCTTGGTCGTCGCGCAGCACGGCGCTTGAAAAACCGCTGCGTTGCATTTGCAACAGTTGGTCAATCAGCACATCGCCGTGAGCCCGGATGTCGCCGGTGAAGCCGCGACGACGCAGCACAAAGGCTTGGCTGAAGGCACGGCCATCGGTGAACTTGGGGAAGTTCAAGTCGACACGCTCGACACCGTCGAGGTCCAGTGCTTGCACGTCGGCGTCGTTGGCCAGCACGCGTGCATTGGCGTTGTCGGCGGTGTGTTGGGTGATGATTTGCAAAGTCATGGCAATTCTCTTGATCGGTTTCAGGCTGTGGCACGTGCCGTGGTGTTGCGGGCGGCGTTGGCGGCGGCTTTGAAATCGTCAATGCCCACGCGGTTCAAAGTGCGTGCAAAGGTTTCGCCGCTGTCGCGTTTGTCGCGGTACACATCCAAAATGGCTTCCACCACATCCACCACTTCGGCGGCGGCAAACGATGGGCCGACCACTTTGCCGGCTTTGGCGGGGCCGCTCAAGAACGAACCGTCTGAGCCACCCAGAGTGACTTGGTACCACTCTTGGCCGTCTTTATCCACGCCCAAGATGCCGATGTGGCCGCTGTGGTGGTGACCGCAGGAGTTGATGCAACCGCTGATGTGCAGGTCAATCTCGCCCAGGTCAAACAACTCGTCGAGGTCTTGGTAGCGCTCGGTGATGGCCGCTGCGATGGGCAGCGAACGGGCGTTGGCCAAGGCGCAGTAGTCGCCGCCGGGGCAGGCAATCATGTCGGTCAGCAAATGCACATTGGCGCGGGCAAAGCCTGCGGCTCGTGCCGCTTGGTACAACTCGGCCAGTTGGTCGATGCGCACCCAGGGCAGCACCAAGTTTTGGTCGTGGTTCACACGCACTTCACCGGAGCTGAACTTGTCAGCCAAGTCAGCCGCAGTAGCGAGTTGATCCGCCGTGGCGTCGCCGGGGGCTTGGCCCAAGCGCTTGAACGACAAGGTGACCACGCGTAGGCCCGGGTTTTGGTGGCTGGTCACGTTTTGTTGCAACCAACGGGTGAATTCTTTGTCGGCCTTGGCTTGGGCCAGCAAGGCTTGCTCGGCTTTTTCTTGCACGTCGTCGGGCACCACATCCACAGGCGGCATCACAAAGCAGGCGCTGACACGGTCCAACTCGACTTGCGGAATGGTGTGGTGGGCACCGCTTTCCAAGATGCGCTCGTACTCGGCTTCGACTTCGTCAAAGTAACGTTGGCCTTCGGCTTTGACCAAAATCTTGATACGCGCTTTGTAGATGTTGTCGCGACGGCCCCAGCCGTTGTACACGCGCACTACGGCTTCGAGGTAGTTGATGATTTGGTTCCAAGGCAAGAACTCGCGAATCACGGTGCCGGTGATGGGTGTGCGGCCCATGCCACCGCCAACCAGCACTTGGAAGCCCACTTCGCCGTCATCGTTGCGCAACACGCGTAAGCCCACGTCGTGCCAAGCGATGGCCGCACGGTCTTCGGTAGAGCCTGTGATGGCAATTTTGAATTTACGCGGCAGGTAAGCAAACTCAGGGTGCAAGGTGCTCCACTGGCGCAGCACTTCGGCGTAGGGGCGTGGGTCCACGTCTTCGTCCACCGCAATGCCCGCGCGCTCGTCGCTGGTGATGTTGCGAATGCAGTTGCCGCTGGTTTGGATGCCGTGCAGGTTGACGCTGGCCAACAGCTCCATCACGTCGGCGCTTTTGTCCAAGGGGATCCAGTTAAACTGCACGTTTTGACGGGTGGTGAAGTGACCGTAGTTGGTGGTCAACTTGGGGGCTTCAATGCCACCAATTTTGTCTTGGGTGCTTTGGGCGCGTTCAATCAGTTCAGCCGAGGGCGTGTCGTAGTCGCGCGCGATTTGGGCCAATACGCGCAATTGGGCGCTGTTGAGTTCGCCGTAAGGCACGGCCACGCGCAACATGGGCGCATAGCGCTGGACGTACCAACCGTTTTGCAAACGCAGGGGGCGGAACTCGTCATCGCCCAATTTGCCTGCCAGGTTACGGGTGAGTTGGTCGCGGTACTGCGCAGCGCGTGCTTTGACAAACTGTTGATCGAAGGCGGTGTATTGATACATCTAAGAACTCAAACGAAAAATTAAGCAAAAACCAACTTGCTACCAGCCCAAGCCAGCAGCACAGAAAGAATGGAACGAATCACGCGCTCAGGTGTTTTGTGCATCAAGCGCGACCCCACCCAAATGCCGGGCAACGAGCCTGCCAGCAAGAGCGACAGCAATGGCCAATCGACCGAACCCAAGGAAGCATGGCCTAAACCAGCCACCAGCGTCAGCGGCACGGCATACGCAATGTCTGCGGCCACGATGCGGGACAAAGGCAATTGCGGGTACAGGATCATAAGCACTGTGACCCCAATCGCGCCGGCGCCCACCGACGTCAGGGTCACCAAGGTGCCGATCACCGCGCCAAACAGCACGGGCAAGGCCCAGTGACGCGGTTGGGTGGCCGCCGCGAGGTTTTCTTCGGCCAGCACCACCGGGGTTTGCTTGCCGCGAATCACTTTGAACAACATGGCACTGGCCGTCAGCAGCAGTGCCAGGCCCAGGGTGAAGGTCATGACTTTTTGCACCGCAGGGTCTGAGGGGCCCACGTTGTGCAACACCCACAAAGTCAGGGCGGAGGCGGGCAAGCTGCCTGCGCACAAGGAAATTACCACTCGCCAAGGCACCAAGCGCTGGCGCGCAAAACTGAAGGTGCCACCGGCCTTGGTAAAGGCGGCAAACAGCAAATCGGTGCCCACCGCCAGGTAGGGCTTGATGCCGAAGAAGAAAATCAGGATAGGCGTCATCAGCGAACCGCCGCCCACGCCCGTTAAGCCGACGATCACGCCGACAAAGAAACCCGCAAAAACAAAACCAAAATCATGCATGGCACGCACTGTAGGTGCTCTTTATGCCAAAACAAACGATTTGTTTGTTCTACATATATGCCGAATTGGAATAAAGCCGCTGGCCCGAAGCTTTATTGGATGTATTGCTCGCAGTTCTTGCGCTTTTTCTCGTCAGAGATGCGTTTGCAAAATTTGACGTCGTTGTTCACCTTGGCCAGGCATTTGTTTTGCAAATCGTTGTTGCCGATGCGGGTGCAGAACTCTTGCTTGTTGGCGTCCATGGCTTGGCAGTACAACTTTTTGTCGCTGTTTTGAATGCCGTTGCAGCCCGCGTAATCCTCGGTTTGGGAATAGCCCTTGGTGGCGCCGATGGCGTGTGCACCGCAACTTATTGCAATCATCATGACAATCAAAGTTTTCATGCAACCTCCTGGGTCGGTAACGACGACACGATGTGTTCAAACAAGGGCCGCTGCGCAGGCGTTTCTTGCAAACACTGATGCATGATTTTCTCTAGTTCTTGCCAAGTTTCAAGTGCATCCGTTGCGTCACAGCGCTGCAGCAGTTCTTGTAACAGGTAACCGAATGCGCGCACCTCCAAGCGCTGCACGCCTTCTGCCCAGGGCGTGTCGGTGGGTGAGAAGAACGATGCGGCACCAAAGTCACCCAACAAGGCCTCCCCGTGTGGGTGGCACAAGATGTTGTGCGCATACAAGTCCCCGTGTGTGAGCCCCCGTGCGTGCAAATGACAGATGGCAGAGGCAAGGCCATGGACCCAGCGCAACAGCGTGTTCAGATCAATCCGAAAGTCTGCCGGGTAGACATCGCGTGTGCAGCTCGCCAGGCTCGGTGGGCCTGCAAGATTGCGAAGTTCAGGAGGCATCAGGGGCATGACCAAACCCGGTGTGCCGTTGGGGTGTGCGCTGATGCGCCCGATGGCGCCCACCAAATTCGGGTGTTGGCCTACGTGCATGCAGGCGCCCATTTCGCAATCAGGCAAACCGTCGCTGGTGATGGCACCTTTGAAGAGCTTGACGGCCACTTCGCTTGCTTGTTCGCCAGGGTGCGTGCGCAGCGCAGCTTGATGAATCACCCCTGAGGCCCCTTGGCCCAGCAGCTGTTGCAGTTGCAGCTGTGTCCACGGCATGTGGGGTGTGGGGGCTTGGGTCAAGGCCTGTGTTTCAAGCGCGCGGGTGAACGGGTTGCCGGCATACGCCAGCCACGCCAGGCGCGGTAGTTGCAACAACCAGCCGGGCAGTTCGGTCAGTTGGTTGGCCGAGATGCGCAGCAATTCCAAGCGCGTGCAGTTCGCCAGCTCGCGCGGCAAGGCTCTGAGTTGATTGCCTGCCAGCATGAGTTTTTGCATCTGGGAGCATTGCCCGATCTGCGCGGGTAATTCGGTGATCGCGTTGTCCGTCAAGATCAGCCAGCGCAGTTGCGGTGGGAGGGCTTGAGCCGGCACATGCGCAATGCGGTTGGCCTTGAAGCCCACCATGCTCAGCTGTGGGCATTGGCCCAAGACTGCGGGCAATTCAGTGAACTGGTTGTCAGAGCAAAAAATCACCCGCAGCTTGTGCAGGCGGGGTAAGTCGTCGTGCAGGCGGCTGAGTTGGTTGCCCGACAAGTCCAAAATTTCCAGCGAATCCGCCAGCGTGAAAATTTCAGGCGGAAATTCGCGCAAACCACCATGCAGCGCCAGCCGTGTGATGCCTGAAAGCTCACCGTTGCGGAGTTGATACAAGGTGTGCATGGGGCAATGTATGGATGGAAGCGGTCTTAAAGCGGCAGTGTTTTGACGGCCAGGCCGATCAAGGCACACACGCCGATGACCTGCATCACGCTGCGTTTGTAGCGAAACAGCGCCAAGGCCGCGCCCACCGCGATCAAGGCGCTGCGCCAGTCAAAGCCCAGGCACAGCGTGTCTTGCCAGGTGCAGCTGGCCAGGGTCTGCGCGCTGTCATTCACAAAGCCTTCAGGCCACAGCAAGTGGTAGCCAAAAAACAGCGCCAAGTTCAACACCACGCCGACCACGGCCGCTGTGATAGCGGTCAAAGGCGCGGTGAATTTGAGGTTGCGGTGCGTGCTCTCGACCAAGGGGCCGCCGGCCAAGATGAAGATGAAGGAGGGTAAGAAGGTGAACCAGGTCACCAAACATGCGGCCAAGACACCGGCGGCAAACAAGTTGTCGGGGCCGAGCAAGGCCTTGAGGTAGCCACCCACAAAAGCCACAAAGGCCACCACCATGATCAGGGGCCCCGGCGTGGTTTCACCCAAGGCCAAGCCATCCATCATGTGGGTGGGGGTGACCCAACCAAAACGCTCGACCGCTCCTTGGTACACATAGGGCAGCACGGCGTAGGCGCCGCCAAACGTGAGCAAGGCGGCCTTGGTGAAGAACCAGCCCATTTGTGTGAAAGTGTGGTCCCAACCAAACACGGCGCACAACGCGCCCATGGGTACGGCCCACAACACAGCGCCTGCGACCAAGACATGCGTCAAACCTCGCCAACTGAAGCGAGCATGTTCAGGTGTGGGCGTGTGGTCGTCAATCAAGGCAGGGCCCGACGATGCATGGCTGGCGCCGTGACCACCACCAATTTGAAACGTCTGGGGCGACCAACGTCCACCCACATAGCCGACCAATGCGGCACCGCCCACAATGAGCGGGAACGGCAGATGCAGCGCGAAGATGGCCACAAACGAGGCCGCAGCAATGGCCCACAACACATTGTTTTTGAGCGCCTTCGACCCAATGCGATGGGCGGCCTGCACCACGATGGCTGTCACCGCGGGTTTGATGCCGTAGAACAAACCTGCCACCAAAGGCAACTCGCCAAACGCTAGGTAAATCCAGGACAGGCCGATCAGAATCAGCAAAGAGGGCAGCACAAACAAAGCGCCCGCCACCACGCCGCCCCAGCGCTTGTGCATGAGCCAGCCGATGTAGGTGACGAGTTGCTGCGCTTCGGGGCCGGGCAGCACCATGCAGTAATTCAGCGCGTGCAAAAAACGGCGCTCAGAAATCCAGCGGCGTTGTTCCACCAACTCTTGGTGCAGGATGGAAATTTGCCCTGCAGGACCGCCAAAGCTAATGAAGCCGAGCTTGAGCCAAAACCAAAAGGCTTGCGCCAAGCTCACGGGTGAAGGGGGTTCATCGGCGTGGTGGTTGGCAGGCGTGGGGTGTGAAGTTGGAGTCATGGGTGGAGTTTCGCTGTAAAACGTGTGGCGTCCAAGGCCTTGGCCAAACGGGCTTCCACTGGCAAAGGCTCGCCATGCCATTGGGCGGCCAAGATTTCGCCGCACAACAGCCCCAAGGTCAAGCCGCGCGAGCCCATGGCCGTATTGAGCCACAAGCCTTCAGGCGCCTGCGCCACGGGCCCCAGCATGGGAAAACGGTCGGACACGCTGCAGCGCACGCCCGCCCAGCCCCGCACGGTGGATGCAAATGCGGAGGCCAGGGCTTGTGCGGTGTCGGGCAACAAGGCGGCCAAGCGGGTGAGGTTTTCGGCATGGTCGGCAGCCAACACCTCGGGTTGGTCATTCAATCGGTCATAGGTCGCACCTGCAAACCAGGCGGGGCCTTCGTCAGTCGGCACATGGTGCACAAAGCTGCCGTGGCCGTTGACAGGCGTCGTGGGCAAGGGCGCTTGGGGCGTGTCTGCGTGCAAGCCCCAAGACACCTGGCCACGCAAGGGCCGAATGGGTGGGGCCAATCCATCGCGGGTGGCAGAGGCCACCAAGGCGGCAGAGCCTGGGCCGCAGGCAATCACCACGCGGTTGGACTGGGCCAGCACGGTGCTGCCTTGCAACACCTGCCATTCGTTGTTGCTGTCTAGGTGGCGCAGCGCATCCACACGCGCATCACCCTGCCAGCGGATGTTGGGGTGCTGGAGCAAAGCTTGCACCAAGCACCCGGGTTTGAGCCAGGCGCCACTGGCGTGCCATAAGGTGTTGGGTGGCAACGACGAGGTCTGCGCTGTGGCATCGCAGGTCCAGGCACGGGCGGCGTCGGCGTCTTCTTGCAACCAGCTGGGGGGCACGCCGCCTTGACGGGTTTTGCCAGGCAGACGGTGTTCTTGCACGCCGCTGGGCGACCAGTCGACGCCTTCTTGCAACAAATCGTGCATCGTTTCACGCATGGCGCGAATACCCGCACGTGAAAGGCGCGAGATGATGCTGTCGTCCAAAGAGGTGTGGGGTGCAATCACGCCCACAGGCAAACCCGATGCCCCGGCCGCTGGTGCTGCGCCTGCATCCAGCACAGTAACTTGCCAGCCCCGTGTGGCCAGTGCCCGTGCAGTGCCTGCGCCCGTGATGCCCGAGCCAATCACGGTGACATGCCGTTGCGGCTCAGGGGGCAGTGCTTGCGGCGGGGTGCATGGCCCAGTGGGGTGCGCATGCAGGAGCGCAGCAAATTCAGGCGCATCGCCTACACAGAGGGTCAGGCAGACTTGGCCTTGCTCAAACCGCAGCCGATGGATGCCTGGCAACAAGCCCCAGCATTGCGCGCGGAGTTGCTGCGCGAGCTGTTGTTCGTTGGGTGTTGCTTGGAGGGGCTGTGGCGTTGCATCTTGAGGCGCTGTGAGTGCTTGTGTCAGCACATCCAAATGCGCTGGCAAATCCAAATGCGCCAGCACGTGCAACCGCGCAGGGCGTGCAGCGTCGGCGCGCCAAGCGGCCCACAGGCTCACAAAAGTCTGCGGGTCAAACTGGGGTTGGGCGATGCGCCAGATCGGGTGTCCGCGCCAAGCGGACCAGGGGCTCACAGAAACAAGCGGCTTGCAGCCGGGTGAGAAGGTTTAAGCGCTGGGCGGCACGTAGCCTTGCACCACGTCTGCGCCGTCGCCAAAGAAGTGTTTTTCCATTTGGCGCTTGAGGTATTCACGGGCGCGTTGGTCGGCCAAGTTCAGGCGGTTTTCGTTGACCAACATGGTTTGTTGTTTCATCCACTCGGCCCAGGCTTGTTTGCTCACCGACTCCCACAGGCGCTTGCCCATTTCACCAGGATAGGGAGGAAAGTCGAGGCCTTCGGCTTCGATGCCGAGTTTGATGCATTGAACGGTGCGTGCCATGGTGGTTATTTTTTGCGTAAACGTTGAAACAGGAACAGGACTTTAACAAGCTTTGAGTGACCTCAAGCCCGGCAAGGGCTCAGATCACACGGAAATGATGGGTCCCGTCGCGGGCCAGTTGTTCGACCAGGCCGAACTCCCAGTCCAAATAGCCCTGCATGGCTTCGACGGGGTTGTCGGTGCCCTCGTAGGGACGGCGGTAACGGTCGACGCGATCAGCGCCCATTTGGCGGTCGCCTGCTTGCAAGGTGTTGCCCGCAGCCGCCCAGGCGGCATTGCCGCCTTCGAGCCACACTACCTCGATGCCGGGTTTGACCAAGGCTTTCACCTCGGTCGCAGCAAAACGCGAGATGTTGCCGTTGGCACAGGTCAACACATAGCGGTGACCTTTGTGGGCGGTGGTGAGGGAGGTTTTGAGTTGCGAGCGCAGCGCCCACCAGGCGTTGTGGATGTGGCCTTTGACGAACTGGGCGCTGGTGCTGAAATCGAGCACCACGGTGTGGCTGTTGCGGTCGGCCAGCCAGGCTTTGACTTGCGCCACTTGCACGGCTGCCACTTGTTCAAGCGGTTCCGGCAGTGGCGTGGCGGGTGTGTCGGTGACGTTGAAATCAGCGGCACTCAGGCCGTCGAGCACATAGACCTCCCATCCCATTTGGGCCAGCCACGAGGCCGACATATTGGCGCGCACGCCGTCGGTGTCGCACAGCACCAAGCGCGCACCGCGCACTGGGGCTTGGTGGTCGGTTTCTTGCACCAGCTGGCCACCGGGGGCGCTGCGTGCATGGGCGAGGTGGCCGGCGGCAAATTCTTCGGGGGTGCGCACATCAAACACATAGGTGGTGCGGCTGGCGTCTGTCAGCCAGTTCCTCAGTTCGTCTTGGCGTACACGACGCACGCCGGCGCGGTAGGCCACGGCCAACGCCATCCCAGCACCTTGTCGGCGAATGCTGTCGTCGACATCTGGAAAGCGTTGGTCGGCACCTTGTGCCAGTGCTTGGCCTGCCAATGTCCAGCCAATGGTGCCGTTGCGCAAGGCGCTCACGGGGTTGGGAATACCGGCGTTGATGAGGGACTGGGTGCCAATGATGCTGCGGGTGCGTCCTGCGCAGTTGACGATGATGCGGGTGGTCGCCTTTGGCGCCAGGGCGCGAGCACGCAAGACCAGCTCTGCGCCGGGCACGCTGACGCCGCTGGGAATGCTCATGGTTTGGTATTCGTCAAAGCGCCTCGCATCAAGCACCACCACATCGGCTTTGGCATCGATGAGGGCTTTGACCTCTTGCGCTGACAGCGAGGGTGTGTGACGCTTGGATTCGACCAGCTCGCCAAACGATTTGCTGGGCACGTTGACGTCGCGAAACAGCTCGCCGCCACTGTCATGCCAGCCCTGGAGGCCACCAGCGAGCAGACTCACTTGGGTGTAGCCCATGCGTTGCAGGGTGCGCGCGGCGGGCAGGGCGATGCCTTCGCCGTTGTCGTACACCACGAGGGGCGTGCTCAGACGCGGAATGCGGCGCCAGGCCTGCGCCTCAATTTGACCCATGGGCATGTTGGCGGCGAACAGCGGGTGGGCCTGGGCAAAGGGGTCTTCTTCGCGCACATCGAGGATGGCAATTTCTTGGCGCTGCAGCAGCATCTGGCGGATTTGCGCGAAGGTGGCGAGTGGAAATTCGGTGGGCACGTCCAGTAAATCGTTGCTGTACCCCGAAATGAACTCTTTGACCGTGCCGTCTTCTAGAAATACATGACGTCGCACTTTGCCGATGTTGCCGCCGTAGACGTGGATGCTGATCGACGCCTGGTCTTGCAGCGCATTCCAGACCCGGTGCACATCACCAATGCGAGGTGACACGGCTTCCACATGACCAGGCTTCAAATGGGTTTGCGGACCACTGGCTTGCCATTGGCCTTGTGCGTTTTGCGCAAAGGGTTGCGCTAACTCGGCGCCACGCAGCATGCCGATCAGGCCCCACACGGTGTGGTCATGGATGGGGGTGGATTGGCCAGGGCCCCAGACAAAACTGACCACCGAGAAGCGGTCGTTTGGATCTGCGTACAGCAGGTATTGCTGGTAACGCTCGGGGTTGGGCTGGGCGTATTCATCGGGCAACCAGTCGTCTGTTTGTACCAGTTGGGCCAGCAACACCTGGCCACGCTCCAGAATCGACGGCTCGTCTTGGGTGCGTCGCAGCAACTCGTCGAGCTGGGTCACAAAGTGCTGCAAGCGGGGTGTGTGTTCGAGCGCTGGCGTACGGAAAGTCATGATGTGTGTAGGTACGGGGTCAATCTGTCGTCGGGTCTGATTGTTTCACAGCGACAATCGTGTGTGACATGTGAGGAGTAGGGAATGGTTTTAGAACTTTTGGATAGGCCACGCCGTGTGTGGCTGTTGGTCGCGTTGGGCTGCATCGGTTTGTTGGCCTTTGGTTTGTATTTGCAGCATGTGGTGGGTCTAGAGCCTTGCCCCATGTGCATCGTGCAGCGCTACGTGATGATCTTGATTGCAGTGTGTGCCCTGATCGGCGCATGCATGCCGTCGCATCGTGCCGCGCTGGGCACAGGTGGTGTGTTGACACTGTTGGCCGTGGGTGGCGCCTATGTGGCGGCGCGTCAGAGCTGGTTGCAGTGGTATCCGCCTGAGGTGGTGTCTTGCGGGCGTGACTTTTACGGCATGATCGAAACCTTCCCGCTCAAGCGGGCGATTCCCATGATCTTCAAAGGCGGCGGCGATTGCAGCCAGGTCGATTGGACGTTTTTAGGCGGCTCCATCGCCAACTGGTCGTTTGTGTGCTTTGTGGGCATTGCCCTGCTGGCGCTGGCCACCGCCTGGCGCAGCGTCAGCACGCCGAGCGCGCACCCCGACAGCCTTTAAAGCTGCTTGACCAGCACCACGCTCTTGCGGTCCCAGTTGTATTTGCGCTTGCGGGCTTCTGGCAACCAGTCGGCGTCGACTTGCACAAAGCCGCGTTTTAAGAACCAGTGCTTGGTGCGGGTGGTCAGCACAAAGATGCTCTTGAGGCCTTTGTTGCGGGCGCGTTGTTCAATGCGTTTGAGCACCTTTTCGCCATCGCCCTGACCTTGCGATTGCGGTGACACGGTGAGTGCCGCCATCTCTGCGGTTTTGGCTTCGGGGTAGGGGTACAAAGCGGCGCAGGCAAAGATCACGCCGTCATGCTCAATGACGGTGTATTGGCCCACATCGCGCTCAATTTCGTTGCGGTCGCGTTTGACCAAGGTGCCGTCTTTCTCGAACGGCTCAATCAGCTGCAAGATGCCGCCCACGTCTTCGTGCGTGGCTTCGCGCAGTTCTTCGAGCTTTTCGTCCACCACCATGGTGCCAATGCCATCGTGCATGTACACCTCCAGCAGCAGCGAGCCGTCCACCGCAAACGGCAAGATGTGACTGCGCTCTACGCCTGTTTCGCAAGCCTTCACGCAATGCTGCAAGTAAAACGCAATGTCGGTTGGGTTGGTGGTGTGGGGCAGGGTGGACAGCAGCTGTTTGGCGGCGTCCAAGGGCAGTTCGGTGTCGATGGGGTTGTCTTCGCTGGCGGGCTCCAGCGGGTGGATGCGAATGCCTGGTGTTTCGGTGACAAAAATCAGTTTGTCGGCCTGCAGCGCGGTGGCCACCGAGGTGGCGACTTCTTCCATGGTCAGGTTGAAGGCTTCGCCGGTGGGTGAGAAGCCAAAGGGCGAAATCAACACCATCGACCCAGCGGCCAGGGTTTGGGTGATGCCCGCCACGTCTACCTTGCGCACCAAGCCGGAGTGCTGAAAATCCACCCCGTCCAAGATGCCCACAGGGCGTGCGGTGATGAAGTTGCCAGAAATCACCCGCACCGTGGCGCCTGCCATGGGCGTGTTGGGCAGGGCCTGACTGAAGGCCGCTTCAATTTCGTAGCGCAGCTGGCCGGCGGCTTCTTGGGCGCAGTCCAACGACACGCTGTCGGTGATGCGCATGCCGTGCGAGTACTGCGGTACATGGCCCTTGGCTGCGAGTTGCTCATTCACCTGGGGGCGAAACCCGTGCACCAACACAATGCGCACGCCCATGCTTTGGATGAGTGCCAAGTCTTGCGCCAAATTGGGCAGCTTGCCGGCCGCAATGGCTTCGCCCGCAATGCCGACGACAAACGTCTTGCCACGGTGCATGTGGATGTAAGGCGCGACCGAACGGAACCAAGGCACAAAGGTGAAGTCAAAAACAGCGGACATGGCGGCAGGTGGGTGGCGGGTGAAGTGGCTGAGCGCCCTCGAAGGAGGCCGGGCGGGGATAATTCCGAATTGTCACCCAAGTTATCACTCAAGTTGCCGCCTGTTTTGTCTACGCCTGTTCCTGCTCCCTTCCAGATTGAATTTCCAGAATCCTTGCCGGTCTCGGCCAGGCGCGAGGAAATCATGGCGGCGATGCAAGCGCATCAGGTCATCATCGTGTGTGGTGAAACGGGCTCAGGCAAAACCACGCAGCTGCCCAAGATGGCGCTGGCTTTGGGGCGAGGGCAAGGAAATTTGGGTCGCAAACAAATCATCGGTCACACCCAGCCGCGCCGCATTGCCGCCAGCTCGGTAGCCAAGCGCATTGCCGAAGAGCTCAAAACGCCGCTGGGCGAGGTGGTGGGCTACAAGGTGCGCTTCCAAGACCGCTTGAGCAAAGACGCCTCGGTCAAGCTGATGACCGATGGCATTTTGCTGGCCGAAACGCAAAACGACCCGCTGCTCAAAGCCTACGACACGATCATCATTGACGAGGCGCACGAGCGCAGCCTGAACATCGACTTCCTTCTGGGCTACTTGCGCGAGATCTTGCCGCGCAGGCCTGATTTAAAAATCATCGTCACCTCGGCCACGATTGACGCGGATCGGTTTGCGCAGCACTTTGCATCTGCCAAGGGGCCAGCGCCAGTACTGATGGTGTCGGGCCGCACTTTTCCGGTGGAGATGCGCTACCGCCCCTTTGAAGAAAAGCGCGACTACGACCTCAACAACGCGATTGCCGACGGCGTGGACGAGTTGTGGAGCAATCCATCGCAACAAGGCGATATCTTGGTGTTCTTGCCGGGTGAGCGCGAAATTCGCGAAGCGGCAGACCACTTGCGTGCGCACCTGAGCCACAGCCCGGTGCTGCGGGGGGCTGATGTGTTGCCCTTGTTTGCACGCTTGTCGCAAGCCGAGCAAGACCGCGTGTTTGACAGTCACAGTGGACGGCGGATTGTGCTGGCCACCAACGTGGCCGAAACCTCACTCACCGTGCCTGGCATTCGCTATGTGATTGACGCAGGCACCGCACGCGTCAAGCGCTACAGCTGGCGCAGCAAGGTGGAGCAGCTGATGGTGGAGCCCATCAGCCAAGCCGCAGCCAACCAACGCGCAGGCCGTTGCGGCCGTGTGGCCAATGGCATTTGCATCCGCTTGTACGACGAGGTGGATTTCAACGGCCGAACGAAATTCACCGACCCCGAAATTTTGCGCAGCTCGCTCGCAGGCGTCATCTTGCGCATGAAGTCGCTGCACTTGGGCAATGTGGAGCAGTTTCCGTTCCTTGAGGCGCCGCGCCCCAAAGCGATTGCCGATGGTTACCAGCTGCTGAGCGAACTCGGCGCGGTGGATGACGACAACGAATTAACCCCCATTGGTCGCGAACTGGCCAAACTGCCCCTTGACCCCCGTGTGGGTCGCATGATTTTGGAAGCGCGTGAGCGCAACGCCTTGGACGAAGTGCTGATCATTGCCTCGGCCTTGAGCGTGCAAGACGTGCGCGACCGCCCCATGGAAGCGCAAGCCGCGGCAGACCAAGCGCACGCGAAGTTTGACGATGACAAGAGTGAATTCAGCGGCTACCTTAACCTGTGGAAGTGGCTGGAAAACTCGCGTGGCGGCAAGCCCCATTTGCCCGCCAGCATGAAGCAGCAGATTGTGGTGAAACAGCCGCAAAGCAAGCAAGGCGCCGTGAAAGTGGGAACGACGGGCGTGCCCACTGAGCACAAACTCAGTAACCGCCAATACGAGGCGCTGCTGCGCCAAAACTTCATCAATGTGCGCCGCGTGCGCGAATGGCGCGACACCCACACCCAGCTGCTCACGGTGGTCACCGAACACAAATGGCGTATCAACACCTTGCCTGCCAGTTACGAGCAGTTGCACCTGTCGATGTTGGCGGGCTTGCTGGGCAACGTGGGCTGCAAGCTCGAAGACGACGAAGCGTATTTGGGCGCCCGTGGCATCAAGTTTTACCGTCACCCCGGCGCGCACTTGCGTAAGAAACCGGGCCGCTGGATTGTGGTGGCTGAGCTGGTGGAGACCACGCGCTTGTTTGGCCGCGGCATTGCGGCCATGGAGCCGCAGTGGCTAGAGCAGGTGGGTGGCCATTTGCTGAAAAAGCAGTTGCTCGACCCGCATTGGGAAAAGAAAGCCGGCGAAGTTAAAGCGCTGGAGCGCGCCACGCTGTATGGCTTGGTGGTCTACAACGGTCGCCGCGTGAGCTACAGCAAAGTCGATATGGTGGGTGCGCGCGAAATTTTCATTCGCGAAGCCTTGGTGGCGGGCGAGCTCGACACCAAACTGCCATTTCTCGCCGCGAATCAAAAGCTGATTGCGCAAGTGGAAGAGTTGGAACACAAGTCGCGCCGCCAAGACGTGTTGGTGGACGACGCGTTGATTTATGCGTTTTACGACCAGCAGCTGCCCACCGATGTGTGCAGCCTGGTCACGCTCGAGCATTGGTACCGCGACGAAGTCAAACGCCAACCGCGCTTGCTACACCTAAGCCGTGAAGAATTGATGCGCCACCAAGCGGCTGGCATCACCACGCAAGCATTCCCCAAAACATTGCGTATGGGCGGTGTGGACTGCACGGCCGACTACCTGCATGAACCTGGCGACGCCAAAGACGGCCTGACCGTGACCGTGCCCCTGTTTGTATTGAACCAAGTGAACGAAGAGCGTGCCGAGTGGCTGGTGCCGGGCATGTTGAACCAAAAAGTGCATGCGCTGTTGAAAACGCTGCATCAAAAACCACGTGCGCGCTTGGTGCCGCTGCCTGACAGCGCGGCGCGCTTGACGGCGGCTTTGTGCGAAGCCGAAGTGTTTGGTGCGGGCTCGTTGACCGATGCGTTGTTGAAACTGGTGCGTGCTGAAACGCAGGTGGATGTGAAGCGGGCGGACTTCAAGCTCGACATGTTGCAGCCGCATTTGTTCATGAACTTTCGCGTGGTGGATGAGCATGGGCGGCAGCTGGGACATGGGCGCAATTTGGGGGCTTTGAAAGCCGAGTTGGGGAGTCAGGCGCGGGGGGCGTTTCAGGCTTTGGCGGCTCTCAAAGGTGTGGGGTCTTTGAGTGCAGGTTCTCGCGCTGATGTTGACGTTGGCGTTGACGGTGCAGCGGCGTTGAGCGATGCGGGGCAGCGGGCTCCTCATACCTCGCAGAAATCGTCACCCGCTGCCCCGCATCGCTCAACGCCTTCTGGGCGCGCCGCGTCAATTGCTGTGCCTGCGGGGCAGCGTTACACCCACTGGACCTTTGGCGAGTTGCCTGAGTTGATGGAAATCACCAAAGGTGCGCAAACCCTGATCGGTTTTCCGGCTTTGGTGGATGTGGGCGATGCGGTGTGCATTGAGGTGTTTGACGAGCCCGAGGTGGCTGCGACCAAACACCGTGCGGGTTTGCGGCGTTTGTTTTCGATTCAGATCAAAGATGCGCTCAAGTATCTGGAGAAGAACTTGCCCGACTTGCAGAAAATGTCGGTGGCCTATATGAGCCTGGGCACTTCGGACGAACTCAAACAACAAATACTGGACGTCGCGCTGGACCGCGCTTTCTTGCTGGATCCGCTGCCAACGAGCGAGGCTGACTTTAAACGTCGCCTTGACGAAGGCCGTGGCCGATTGACCCTCATTGCCAATGAAGTGGCTCGTTTGGCCAGCACCGTGCTGACCGAGTTTGCCGCCGCCAGCCGTAAAGTGAAAGACACCAAAATCAGCCCCGACAGTGTGGCCGATGCGGCGCAGCAGCTGCAACGTTTGGTGGGCAAACGCTTCATCACCGAGACGCCGTACACCCAGCTGCAGCACTTTGCGCGCTACCTCAAAGCCGTTGTGTTGCGCTTGGACAAACTGCGCGCCGATGCCGCGCGTGATGCGACCAAACTGGCTGAACTCAAACCGCTGGAGCAAAAGTACTGGCGCTTGTTGGCCGAGCGCAAAGGCGTGACCGATGCGCGCATGCAAGAGTTCAGGTGGTTATTGGAAGAGTTGCGCGTGAGCTTCTTCGCGCAAGAGCTACGTACCCCACAGCCAGTGAGTGTGAAGCGGCTCGATAAGGCTTGGCAGCAACTGAGTTATTGAGTTTTAGTCGTTATTTTTTTTATTAAATATAAAAAATAATACTTTTAAATTGATTTAAATACTTTTTATCTCTTCGAGATGAATTAAAAAGCATCAATAAATCTGTTTAAAAGGACTCAATTTCATGCCTCGTTCTTCTGCATCTGGATCAAAAATCTGGCGCTTGACTGCGATCAGCAGTTTCTTATTGGTCGCCCATGCGCACGCGGGCATGGTGACCGATCCCCATGGCAACGTGGGCTACACCAGTGCTGCCGAGTGCGATGCCGCTGTCAATGCAGGCACGGCCAAGTTTTATCAGCCCTTCACACACCAACCCCAACTCAAACGTGCGGGAGAAGACGACGTCAAGGTGATGAAGTTAGGGGAGCTGCCGGGCTTTTCCAAGGGCGCATGCGATGTGGGGGTGGGGCGCCAGAACAACCGGGATGGCGTCAGTGGTCAGCTGATCGGCAAATATGTTCCGTTCAGTCCCGATATGTCGGTGAACGCTTATTTGGATGCACAAGGCAAAGTGGTGCGCGCCACCATGCAGCAGTGTGACAACAACTTCAGCGCACAAATGCCGCGACCTGTCGGTGTGCCAGCTTCTTCCGAGTGTTTTGCGAGTGTGCTGACGCCCGCTAAATTTGAGACCCGCAGCGAACAAGTGGTCAAGCTGCCTGAGACCAAGCGTTTTGAACCGGTGCCACCGACGTTCAAAGCCGTGACCGAAGAAATTGTCGTCAAGCCAGAGCTCAAGCGCCAGATTCCTGTGCCCGCCACCTACAAAGAAGTGAGCGAACAGGTGTTGGTCCGTCCAGAAAGTTTCCGTGAAGAACCCGTTCCCGCCACTTACAAAATGGTCAGAGAACAGGTGATGGTCTCGCCAGAAAGCAAGCGCATTGAGGTGATCCCGGGGACTTTCAAAACTGTTAGCGAAAAAGTGATGGTCTCGCCCGAGCGCAAAGAGTTGAAGGTGATTCCTGCCACCTATGCGGAAAAAGAAGAGACGGTGGTTGACCGTCCTGCGACGACAAGGGTTGAAACTGTGCCGGGCACGTTCAAAACCGAAACCGAGCGTGTGCTGCTCAAGGCCGAATCCTTGCGCTACGAGCCGATTGTTTTGCCGTTGCGCACGGTCAAGGAAGAGGTGTTGCGTTCTGAAGAGTCGTCGAACTTCAGAGCCTCCAAAGATGCCCTGAAGACAGAAAGCGAACAAGTCTTGGTCAAGGAAGCTAGCAAACGTTTGGTGGAAGTGCCAGCGGTGTTTGAAACCGTGACCGAGCGCATCAAGGTGGCCGATGCTACTAAGGAGTGGAAGCGTGGCAAAGCATGGGTTGGCAAAGCACTCAATGTGCGCCCGTTGCGTGGCTTTGTGGTGGGCAAAGATGGCAAGGTCGATGGCGCGGCGGTCGATACAAAAGGAGCCTATGCCGACAACACCTCTTTGGATGACGATGTCATGTGTCTGGTTGAAATCCCTGAGCAGTATCAGATGATTTCTCGTCAGGTTCTCAAAACTCCTGCGACGGTCCGTGAAGAAATTATTCCAGCGCAATACGCAACGGTGAAGCGACAGGTTCTGGCCAAGCAAGCCGAAACCCGCGAAGCAGCCATTCCTGCCACCTACCAAACAGTGACACATCAAGTCATTGACATTGAGAAGCTCAAAACCCAAGGTTACAAGTTTGATGACAACGGCGACATTGTGGCCACGCCAAGCGGTGAACGCGTGTTGCGCGCTGCCACCGTTGCAGGGCTAAGCAATGCCGACAAATCAGCAGGTGCACAGTCGGGTACCGAAGGTTATGTGCGCGAAATCAAGGTTCCTGCCCAATACCAAACTGTTTCCCGTCAAGTGGTGGATCAACCGCCTGCTGTGCGCACAGTGGAGGTTCCTGCCACCTACAAAAAGGTGAAGACCCGCGTTGTGGTGACCCCCGCGACAACACAAGAAGTGGTCATTCCTGCCATCTACGAAACCGCAACGCGCCAGGTGGTTGACCAAGCACCCAGCACACGCGAAGTGGCTATTCCTGCTGTGTACAAGACCGTCGAGCGCAAGGTGGTTGATCAACCTGCGAGTACGCGCAAAATCCCTGTGCCAGCCGTGTATGAAACCATCACGCGTCGTGTCATTGACCAGCCTGCCACCTACCGTGAAACGGTGATTCCTGCGGTGACCAAAACGGTCACCCGTCAGGTGATTGACCAGCCTGCGAGTGTGCGTGAAGTGGTGGTGCCTCCGCAATACGAGACCTTGAACTACCAAGTCAAGGTGGCTGAAGGCAGTACCGAGCAGCGTGCTATTCTGTGCGACACCAACGCCACACCGGCCAAAATTGTCGAAATTCAACGTGCCCTGAAAAAGGGTGGCTTTGATCCTGGCCCGATCGATGGCCAGTTGCGCGCTCAGACCATGAGAGCGGTCAATCTGTACCAGCAGTCCAACAAACTTCCTGTCGACGGGTTCTTGAACCTGGAAACGGTTAAAGCCTTGGGCGTTTCTCCTAACTGATCTGTTGATGCCTCTGTTGAAAAGCCCTGCCAGATTGCTCTGGCAGGGCTTTTTTTGTTAACTCAAAAATTGAAGATGGTGTGCGTGGTGCCGTTGGCAAGGCACTTACAAGCGTGCCAAGCGCCCCAGTGCCAACTTCAAGGTTTCATCCTTCTTGGCAAAGCAAAACCGCACCACGCGTTGGTCAAAGCCATCGGCGTAAAACGCCGAGAGCGGAATTGCGGCCACGCCAATCTCGATGGTCAGCCATTTGCAGAATTCGGCTTCGCTCAGGTCTTTCTCGGGCACGGCCAGTTTGTCGATGCGCACGCACTGAAAGTAACTGCCTTGGCCGGGTAACAGCTCAAACTTGGTTTGTGCCAGACCCGCGCGGAACAGGTCGCGCTTGGCAGCGTAGAACGCAGGCAGTTGCAAATAGGGTTGGGGGTCTTTGAGGTAAGCCGCCAAGCCGTGTTGTACTGGGGTGTTGACGGTGAACACGTTGAACTGGTGCACCTTGCGGAACTCCGCGCTGTAGGCGGCAGGTGCGGCCACATAGCCCACTTTCCAGCCCGTGACGTGGAAGGTTTTGCCAAAGCTCGACACGATGAAGGCGCGCTCGGCCAAACCCGGAAAGCTCGAGGCACTCAGGTGCTGCATGGGCGCGTAGACCATGTGCTCGTACACCTCATCGCTGATGAGCACGATGTTGGTGGGGGCGAGCAGCTCTTGTAGTTGCAGCATCTCTTCGCGGGTCCACACCATGGCGCTGGGGTTGTGCGGGCTGTTGACGATGATGGCACGTGTTTTAGGCGTGATGGCAGCAGCGATCTTGTCAAAGTCAGGGCGGAAGGTGCCGGGGGTGAGTGGTACGCGCACGGCCACGCCGCCCGCCATGTCAATGTTGGGGATGTAGCTGTCGTAGCAGGGCTCCAACACAATCACTTCGTCGCCCGTGCGTACCACGGCCAAGATGATGCTCAGAATCGCCTGGGTGGCGCCAGCTGTGATGGTGATCTCGGTGGTGGGGTCGTAGCGGTGGCGGTACAGCGATTCAATTTTGTCGGCCACGGCTTCGCGCAAGACGGGCACGCCGGTCATGGGTGGGTATTGGTTCAAACCGTGGGTCATGGCGTCGTTGACGCAGGCCACCAGCTTGGGGTCGCAGTCAAAGTCGGGAAAGCCTTGGCCGAGGTTGACGGCGTTTTTTTCGGTGGCCAGACCCGACATCACGGTGAAGATGGTGGTGCCGATGCTGGGGAATTTGGTGTCGAGGTGCGGTGTGGTCATGGCTCTATTTACATGTCGTAGTCATTGGCATGGCCTTCGAGGGCCTTGAGAATCAAGTGGCGGTCGAGCCGATCGCTCAGCAGCGCAGCAAAGTCGTACACAAAGTTGCGCAAGTAGGCGCTGCGTTTGAAGGCCACGCGAGCCACGTTTTTGCCAAACAGCTGGGCGCCGGGGCGGACCACCAAGTCGTCGTCGAGTTTTTCGCGCACCGCCATTTCGGCCACGATGCCCACGCCCAAGCCCAGTCGGACGTAGGTTTTGATGACGTCAGAGTCAATCGCTTCAAGCGCAATGCGCGGTGTGAGCTGTTTGGTGGCAAAGGCCTTGTCAATGCGCGTGCGGCCAGTGAACGAGGGGTGGTAGGTGATGATGGGCTCTGCCGCCAGGTCTTCCAGCGTGATGCGCACCTTGCTGGCCAAGGGGTGGGATTTAGGGATGACCAATACGTGCTCCCACTCGTAGCAGGGCAAGGTCACCAAATCGGGGTAATCCGACAGCGATTCGGTGGCAATGCCAATTTCAGCTACTTCGTCCAGCACCATTTGGGCCACTTGACCCGGTGCGCCTTGGTGCAGGCTGACATTGACTTTGGGATAGGCCTCGCGCAGCTTGGCCACGGGCACGGGCAGCACATAGCGCGCCTGGGTGTGGGTGGTGGCAATGGAGAGCGTGCCGCTGTCTTGGGCGCTGAACTGTTCGCCAATGCGTTTTAAGTTGCCGACTTCGCGCAAGATCACATCGATGCTGCGCAGCACATGTTGGCCGGGTTCGGTGATGCGTTTCAAGCGTTTGCCGTGGCGGGCAAAAATTTCGATGCCGAGCTCTTCTTCCAACTCGATGATGGCTTTGGACACCCCAGGCTGGGACGTGTGCAAGGCCTTGGCCACCTCGGTCAAATTGAGGTTGCGGCGCATCGCTTCTTGGGCAAATCGGAATTGATGTAGGTTCATGGCAGGGCAGGTGAAAAGCCTGCTCATTATGCCTCAGGGGTATAACTGATCGATTCTTTATGCTTTAGATCAAGACGCGCCCAAGGCAATGTCAGCCAGCAAATCCAGCAGAGCCTCTTGCTCGCCCACAGCCGGTTGGCAGCTGATCTGCACCTGTGGGTGGGCGGCGTGCAAAGCGTCGATCAGCGCTGGCAAGTCTTCACGCGCATGCCGACCCACCCCTAAAAACAGGGGCACCACGCACAGGTGGGTTGCACCTTGGGCGACCAAGTCCTGGGCGACCTGGGGCAAATCGGGTTCGGTCAGCTCCAAATAGGCGCAGCGCACCAAGGTCTCTGGCGCACGCGCGCTGATGCGTGCGGCCACTGCTTGGATGGGCTTGTGCCAGAGTGGATCGCGTGAACCGTGAGCAAACAAAACAATGGCGCGCATGGAGCAACCTTGGTAAATCTTATTGACGCACCACCAGCCAGCCAAAGGCGGCCAGAGATGCCAGGGTGTAGAGCAAACCCGGTGCTGCCGCGGCAAACCACGGCGCCCAGTTGTTGATGTTGCCCACATAGCTCGACACGTTGTTGAGCAAGAAAAAGCTGATGCCCGCCAGCACACCGCCGAACACATGGCTGGCAATATTGCCGCTGCGAAAGTGCAGGTAGGCAAAGGGCAGGGCAAGCACCACCATCACCAAGCAGCTTAATGGGTAGAAGACTTTTTTCCAGAATTCAATTTCAAAGCGCTGCGTGCTTTGGCCGTTGGCGCTGAGGTGGCGGATGTACTGGAACAAGTCAATCGTGCCCATGCGGTCGGGTTTGAGCAGCGCCACCGACACCATCTCGGCCGTGATGCCTGTGGACCAACTGCGCTGGGGGGTGGCACGGCGACTCATGGTGGCGTTTGAGCCTTCACGGCTTAATTCATCGCGTTCCACGTCTTCGAGCTCCCAGGTGTTGTGCTCAGAGATGATGCCCACCTTGGCCTTGGTCAAAGCCACCCATTCGCCTTGGGGGGTGAATTCAAAAATACGAATGCCACTGGGTTGGCCTTCGGGTGTGAGGGTGGCGATATTGACGGCATAGCTGCGGTTGTCTTGATGCTCGCGCAACCAAGCCCCCGTTTGGCCCACCGTGATTTGGCCCATGTAGCGCGATTTGAGCAGCTGGCCATAGCGATCGCACAAGGGCGACACATAGTCCCCCACCACAAAGGTGAGCACCACAAAACCCAGCCCCAAGCCCATCAGGTTGCGCAGCGCCAGGGTGGGCCCCAGCCCGCTGGTGCGCAAAATGGTGAACTCAGAACTTTGTGCCAGACGTGCCATCACAAAAATGGTGCCAATCAAGACCGAGATGGGTAGCAGCTCGTACAGATGGCTCGGCACCAGCAGCAGCACATAGCTCATGGCATGTTTGAGTTGGTAGGCGCCATTGTTTTTGCCAATGCCTTGCAACTCATCGACAAAGTCAAAGAAGAAAAACAAAGCCAAAAAACCCAGCGTCACAAAGCCAACCGCAGCCAGCACTTCCCCGTAAATCAGGCGGCGCAAGGTTTTCATGCCGCGATCTCCTGCCCACGGCGTGTGCGCAAAAGCTGCCGCCAGTTCCAGTTGTTGTGACGCACGGTGAGCCAGCCTGCTGCCAGCAACAAGACGCCACCATGCAAGACCAGCAAAAAGGGAATGAGCTGCAACTTGCCTGCACTGATCCAGCTTTGGCCCAGGTTGATGAAGTTGTAATACACCACAAAAATGAACAAGGCCAAAGCCAAATTGCCACCACGGCCTACACGCGGGTTGGCGCTGGTGACAGCCAGGGCAATCACCATCAGATTCACAGCGGCCAGCGCCAGCCCTAAACGCCAGGCCAGTTCGCCCAGGTTGTTGGGGGTTGGGTTTTGCATCAAGCGCAGGGTGTGGGTGGCTTTGGGCGGTGGCTCGGCAGCCACTTTCACATCTTGACCGATACGCGCGCCGTAGGTTTTGAACTCGCTCACTTTGAGGTCGCGCTCGCCCACGGTTTGCTCCACGCGTTGGCCGACGTTCAAAATTAAGAAACGTTCGTCATTGACCAACTCGATGCGCCCCCCTTTGGACGAAGTCATGGCTTGTTTGCCATGGTCGCTGGAGGAGATGAACACGTTCTTGCCTTGCTTGTTTTCGCCGCTGTCTTTGTCCACAAAGAACACCCGTGAGCCGCTGGCGGATTCTTGAAACTGTCCAGGAGACACGCGCTCTAAATCGCCCCGGCGTTCAAAACGTTCTTTGAGTTCGCTGATCTGCTGGTTGGACCAGGGCCAGACCACCAGCACCAGCAGCGAGACCACCAACAACATGGGCCATGCAAATTGCAGCATGGGCTTTAAGAAGGAGCGCAGGCCACGGCCACTGGCGAGCCAAATCACCATTTCGCTCTCGAGGTACATGCGCGACAAAGTCCCCACGCTGGCGATGAACAGGCTCATGGTGAGCACTGTGGGCAAGTGGCCCAGCATGGTGAAGCCCATCACCAAACCCACCTCGGACGGGTTGACACTGCCTTGCGAGGCTTGGCCCAGCGTGCGAATCAGCATCATGGTCATCACGATGGTGACCAAGACGATGAGCGTGGCGCCGAAGCTGCGTGCAAGCTCTTTGCGGAGGGAGGAATGGAATAACATCAGTGCAGAAGAAAGACGCAATTATGAACTTTGAACTCAAGACCTTGGATTTGAAGGCCGCCGCCAGCCATGCCAGCGATGCCCTGATTGTCTTAGTAACAGCCGACTTCAAGCCCGCCACCGATGTGGTGTCGCGTTTGATTGCCCAGGCCCGTGCGTCTGGCGACTTAGACGCAACGCCCGCCAAATTGCTCAGCATCTGGCGTACCCCAGGCGTGACGGCATCGCGTGTGGTGCTGGTGTCTGTGGGCGAGGGCAGCGCGCGCTTGGTGCGACAAGCCGTCACTGCCGCAGTGACGTCCCTGAAAGCAGCGGCCCCCAAGAAAATCACAATCTGCTTGCCCGATGGCACGCAACAGCGCTTGCAAGCCGCCGCGCAAGCCGTGGCCGATGCCAGCTATGTCTACACCGCCACCAAGCCGTCGGCCAAAGCAGCCGTGCTCAACCGTGTGGTGCTTGCTTTGCCCACCGCCGCCAAAACCCTAGCCGCCAAAGACGACTTTGCCCATGCCCGCGCCCATGTGGCAGGCGTGGCTTTGGCCAGGGAATGGGGCAATCGCCCTGCCAACCATGCCACGCCCTCCATGTTGGCCAAAGTGGCGCAAACTTTGGGCAAGCACAAACGTGTGCGTTGCCAGGTGTTGGGCCCGAAAGAAATTGAAAAACTCGGCATGGGCTCGTTCGCCGCTGTCGCACGTGGCTCGCATGAGCCCATGCGCTTCATCGTTTTGCACTACGACGGTGCCGCCAAAACCCAGGCACCGACGGTGCTGGTGGGCAAGGGCATCACCTTTGACACGGGCGGCATCTCGCTCAAACCCGGCGCGGGCATGGACGAGATGAAATTCGACATGTGTGGCGCCGCCAGCGTGCTGGGCACCTTTGAAGCCCTGGCGCAATTGCAACCCGCCATCAATGTGGTGGGCTTGATCCCGACCTGCGAAAACATGCCCGATGGCACGGCCTTGAAACCCGGTGATGTGGTCACCAGCATGAGTGGTCAAACCATCGAAGTGCTCAACACCGATGCCGAAGGTCGACTGATTTTGTGCGATGCCTTGACCTACGCCACCCGCTTCAAACCCCGTGCGGTGATTGACATCGCTACCTTGACGGGTGCTTGCGTGGTGTCGCTGGGTGCGGTGCGCAGCGGCTTGTTCTCACCCTCCGACGACTTGGCTCATGCGCTGCAAGAGGCCGGTGAAGCGGCGCTCGATCCTTGCTGGCGCTTGCCCCTGGATGACGAGTACGCCGAAGGCCTCAAGTCCAACTTTGCCGATGTGGCCAATGTGGGCGGGCGCGACGGCGGCGCCATCACGGCGGCGAAGTTCTTGCAGCGTTTTGCCAAAGACTACCCTTGGGCGCATTTGGACATCGCCGGTTCTGCATGGAAGAGCGGCGCTGCCAAAGGCGCCACCGGACGTCCTGTGGGCTTGTTGTTGCAGTATCTGTTGGGCACGGTGGCCAAGCCTGCGAAGTCGACCCAGCGCCGCGCTGCTTGACACCCGCGATGACCGAAATCGCCTTTCACTTCAACGCCCCCGACAAGCTGGCCTATGCCTGCCGCTTGCTGCGCAAAGCCGTCAGCAGTGGTGCCCAGGTGGTGGTCACGGGCGAACCGGCCAGTCTGAGTGCCTTGGATACCCAGCTGTGGACCTTTGCCGCCTTGGAGTTTGTGCCCCATTGCCGCGCCGACAGCCCGGTTGAGCAACGCCTAGCATCGCCCGTGATTTTGAGCGCCGATTTGCATGACCCCACCGCTTTGCCCCACCACCAGGTGTTGGTGAACTTGGGGCAGGAGGTGGCGCCGGGTTATGAGCGCTTTGAGCGTGTGATCGAAGTGGTGACGCTGGATGACACAGACCGCCAATGGGCCCGCCAGCGCTGGAAGCACTATGCCGACCGGGGGTATTCCATCACCCGGCATGATTTGAAGTTGAAAGAAACTTCGGCCTGAC
>Ga0228701_1000327_pt1 | contig 41899 bp, 50 predicted proteins | sample McNCre117_Aug_MG_2_FD_178017 | JGI IMG/M metagenome (GOLD analysis project Ga0228701, IMG submission 178017) | Freshwater microbial communities from McNutts Creek, Athens, Georgia, United States - 11-17_Aug_MG | ecosystem: Environmental > Aquatic > Freshwater > Creek | place: USA: Georgia... | reverse complement strand
TTCCTTTTGGAATGCTCTGGAGCAACAGTGAGGACGTGCATTGACTGCCTCTGATTGGCAAAAAAATGATGCTATAATTTCATCTCTCTGGCCCGGTAGCTCAGTTGGTAGAGCAGCGGATTGAAAAAGCGTACTTTAGGTTTAAAACCGTGTACGCATGGGCCCTACAGCACGGTTGCAAAAAGGTGTCTGACACACTGTCCCGCAAGCCCTGCACTTTCTCCAAAAAATTCCCCATCACCCTGATTTGAAGATTTCGCCCATCATCGGGTGGGGCTGCGCTTTGGGCTGCTCAAGCTAAAAACAGCCCTGCAAGCGTTTTTTCTGCGCCCAGCTACCAGAGCCAGCCTCCAGCCTAAAAAACCGCGCCACGGGCTGATTTGAGGTGTTGTTGGCTTAGGCTCTCCATGTGGCAAGTTGCTAGATTTCAAATGACGGGCAAAAAATGATCGCATGTGGAGCAGGGGGAGAAATACAACCAAATGCAAAACATCGCATATTGGTTTGGTACGGGGAAAAGCTTTGCCCGATAGTGCGCTTTGCAATCTCAAAAGATGGCAGTATCAATTTCGCGCCATACCTTAAAGATGCAACAGAAATAGCCATTCAAAGATTGACAGCAAGTGAACACGGCGAGCTTGAGGTCAAATATGGAATGGGTGAAGTGCTTACAAAGGATGAGATCCGTGATGGAAATCCGCTGAAAGTTAACTATCACGCATCCGGCTATATTCATTACGGGAATGAGCGTAGACACGGAACGCCACTGAGAGGGCTTCAGTCGCAGATAGAAATCGCCATGATCCTGATCATGCACCCTCAAGAAATGGGGTTGATAGCGACATCCGACGTTCGCAAAACTGACATGGTTACTAAGTTGCAGGTGAAGGAGGCGAACCCACTGCATCTGCGACTGCTAGTAACCCCTAAAAACCATCAATTCGCTATACCTGACATTGCCCAGCAGGTATGGGTGCAGTGTTTGGAGGCGAAAAACTTGAATGATGGAACGCCAGACCTTCTTTACAGCTTTCATCTCATTGAAAGAGCAACAGGGCCGTGGCCTCTGGAGTGTGGCGTCCTTTTGCCTACGAAGCAAACTGCTGAAAGCGATCAGTGAAATTCCCCCATGAAGCAGTGCTTCAACTCGTGCCCAAGCTGATGCATTGAGGTCTGGTTTCCCGTGACGATCAAGCATTGGTCCCTGTGCCAGAAAGCACAGGCATCTACTACGTAGCCAAATCCGCCAAGGCCCCGCTGCTTGCTAATGCCTTCACAAGCCCGCTGAACATTAGGCACAGACTTCCACGTGACTGTGATGGTCTGAGCACGTATAGGCCGCGCATCAAACATGGCATCACCATTGCGCCAATCGCTTGCAAACACAAGTGATGGCACCACGAACAAGAGAAGGAATGGTTTTGGTTTTGGGAGCCTGAACATGACCAAACCAATCAGTACTCGCTGGGCAGCATTGCAACCCACCCCTCGCCAAACCAACAACAGTACAGCGTGATGCTTGGAAGGGGGAAGTCAGTGAACTCAATGTCCTGGCCTGCAATGGCGTTGTTGTTACCATCCTCAATGACTGCGGATGCCTTGCTGTCCTGCACAGTCAACTTCAGCACAGTGAACTCGTTGTCAGCCGGGACGATGGCGCAGATGTGGCTCCAGTACAGATCAAAAAGCCAGTAGCAAGAAGCATTGTCGGCAAGGTACTTGGCACCATCAGTCAGGAAAAACTTTCCATACATGCGGTGGTAATAGTTGGTGCCCGTGAACTGAGCCAGATCGGAGACCAGTTGCTCTGGGTTAGTTGATGAATTGCTCATCAAGGCTCTCCTGAACTACTTTCACAACCCAGATGTCACCCATGTCAGCGTCATGGGTCTTGGCTGCAAAAAATTTATATGAAGCGGATGCGTAACTACGGACAACGGCATCAGCAAGCTCAAATTGACTGGTGAACGCCGACAATTGGATGCCCAGCGGCGTAACCACTGCAACGCCCAGAACAAAGTCGTTCCCACGGCCAGTGAGCAGCAAATGATTGGTGATCGCGCGGACAATCCAGTAGTACTCGTACTTGCGGTTGAACGGGCGGCGCTTCTTGTTGCCACGGTAAACAACAGGGCTGTACACCCGCATCTCGTCGTTCAAAAAGGGTGCCATCCCTGCTTCAAAGTGCAGAGCGGCACACTTGTCGATCATGCGATCCATGATTAGCGTTGGAAGCCACCGCGAATCTGGCCCGAGATAGCTTCAATGGGCCCATCCAATTCCCCGGACAACACAGCTTCATGCACTGTGTTGAGTGCGGTGATCAAAGACTCAGGTGTAGTGCATTCAATAGCGTTGGACTTGCCATTCAGTGCAACCACTTTCGCCCCGTAGCGGATTTGAAGGAAAACTTTGGTTCCGTCTGTGAACCACCAAGCTTTGAGCCGTTTGGGCTGTGTCACTTGAACACGTTCACCTTCACCATTGGTGATGATCTTGGTGCGTGTGGGCACGTATGTCTCGCCAGCTTGCAATGCCTTTGCAAGAGCGATTTGTTCTTGGATCTTGGCGCAAATCTTCACGCGGCGATGCTGCACCGGGTTGATGATTGCGGACTTCTTGGCTGCTACGAGCTTGAGTGAGCTAAGGGTTGCCATGTGCGTTTCCTTTCGTGTGTAAACAGGCAACGCAAATTTATTTTCAGCATTTGGCATGGACAACCAAAATGAATGGCACTGAGTAGGCCAGATTCAGTCTTATCTGAATTTCATATCACTTGAGATAAATAAGAACGTCAGCAAGGAACAAAGGTTGGCACGCCGATAGATATAGTGCTGCTGCAATGCCCTCTACGTGGTGTGGCGCCCAGCAAATGAACAACTTGCCGTTCGCTTCATCGCACTATCCTTAACAGGACGCCTTAAACGCAGCTCCGATGGGCAATGACGTTTGCGATGATGTAAAGGTTGGTCATGCTGAATAGGTATGACGTAGGCTCGTACAAACGTATAGGCTGAAAGTGAGTGGGAGTGCCATTGAAATAACCCCACGTGTCCCCTGAAGCTATTGGTGTGGCTCAGGGCATCCAGCGTAAAAGGCTCGCATGTAAAGAGGATGATCGCAAAACCTGCCTCTTCTTACACCAGTAAGTTGTGTGACACCATCTGTGACAAACCATAGCAATGGGGAAACAGGTTCATGCCCGTAACAGGGCATGGCCTGTGTTCCCTCGCAATGAGGCCTAAAAGAAATACGAGATCAGGTGCGAAAGAACGCCAGTGAAAGAGCAAATGGACGAGTTGATTGAACGGAGTTCGATCACAAAAAAGCACCCAAACAGCAAGTACTGAATGGGTGAAAAGCACAAACACAAAACAAATTACTTCATCATAAACACGGACTCCATAAGAATCTTGGCGTTGACACCGAACTCCAATTCAACCGCATCCAAATGGTCTTTACGACTAATGTGTGGGCCATAAAAGTTCAGAAAGCCGTCGCGAATGCGAGGGTCTTCGTCGCAAATAGCAAGGACTTTCTTGACAAACTCAAAGAGTTGAACATCAGTCAACCCATGGCTGTAATAAAAGAAAGCTGCAGCAGATTCTGCAAGTGACGATTGGTATTGAGATGAAAAATTGGCATAAGGCACATAACCCTGCAAAGAGGCGTGCACATCACCAATACGAACCAATGTGTCTACCAACTTGTCATGGTGGCGTGAGTCAATTGATTTTGGATCTGCCTTCACAAGGCACTCAACAATTGACACGGATGTCATGGTCAGTTGTTCGTTCAAGGTCATGAGTAAACTCCAATAAGTTCAGTTTGAGGTCGGAGTAATGCAGGAGCACAAAGCTGCTGCATTACTCGCAAGTTGCTACTAGGGATTGCTGCTGGCGTATTCGCTGCGGGCGAACTTGTCCAATGTGGACTTGTGACGCAACAGAAATGCCTTCCAGTCTTGCTCGTGGAATGCATCGTTGACGATGTCCAAGACTTCAAGCAGGCTAGCTGGTGCCATGTCATGCTTGTCATCGCAGGTCACAGCTTCATTCGCAGCACGGATTGCATCCAAATACACCCAGATGTTGTGGTTCGTCAGCAGCAGGCGACTGACATCATCAAAGTGACGGTCAGTGTTCTGATTGCCGCGAACATTCAGGTGCCCCATGTGCATGAGTTGACCAATTGGAGACTCCGGATACTTGAACGGATGAGCTCCATTCACATAGCGGAAATCTTGGACGGTGTTGTCCACTGGGATAGCCCAGTTGCTGATTTCAGTGCCCAAGATGGGCAACGAGCAGGCGCTCTCATATTTCGTAGCACGTTGCAGAGGGCTGCTGCTATCAAATGTCACACGCAGTTTGGGACTGTAGGCACGAAGCTGCGTTTGCATCGCTGAAAGCACAACGCTCCATGGAAGCGTTGACACACCAAGCACGTGCAGAACTTCGCAGTTTTCATCAAATGCCTTATCGTCGCGCATCATCAAGGTTGTGTACAACGTCTGGTACAGACCACCACGAGTGCCAGCACCGCCAGCCAACGCCCAGCCGCTGAACTTGTAGCCCTTGACGGCATCCCACCACATCTCGGTGGCTTTGATGTCAAGCCCATGCACCACATTGAGCCACTTGGTATTGCCAGTGGCGTAGAACTTGATGTACTCCAAGTTCTCAACATTCATGCCGATGATTTGCTCAGGTGAGCATTTGGAAAACGGCGAATTTGCACCAGCGGGCGATGTGACCCACAAAGGAATATCCAAGGTCATGGCGTAGCCGGAGAAACCCTCGGACCAGGACACAACCCAGTTGCGTACTTTGTGTGCACGTGACCAGGCTTCCACAACTGCATTAGGCTCAGTCAGCTTTTCAAGGTCTTTGAAACCTTTCAGGCTGCCTTTGCCAATTTGGTAGCCACCGCTGTCAGCGAAGATATTCACTTGCTTGGCATCAGCGCGAGTGACAGCGTTGTCAGACCAAGATCCAACGGTGTGTGAGCCAATGGAGTGGAGAAGATGTGGGTAATGGAAAAGCTTGTTCTCATTCCAGAACACCAGATCATCAAGGCGCAAGCCCGGGGGGAATTTGCGACCCAAAGGCATTTCCTTTGCGACACCCTTTGCAAAGGTGTCATTGATGGCGGTGAGGTAAAGAGCGTGTTTAGGGTTGTCAAGTTTGTTCATGTTCAGATCTCCACGTAAGTAGTTTCAATGTCGTCGTGTGTGTGAATGCCGCCTTCTGGGCTGTAGTCATTCAGTTCGTGTGTTCCCAACAGCGCATCAATGCGGTGCTCATCTGTTTGCTCTTGGCTGGGATGTCCAATGAGCGGCGAGTAAGTCTGGAAAGCCTCGGTGTGAACGGCCTTTGACATCTCATCAACAGATGGCACGGCGATGTGATAGTCAGCTGCACTAGTTGAGAACTCAATGACGAGCACGTGCTGGCCCAGCTTGAAAGTCACATCGCCATCAATAGGGAGGTGTCCCAGGCTGGCAAGAACGGGCATCAAGTCCTTGGTGAAGAAACGTTGCTCAGAAAGAACAACAGCATCGTCACCAGACTGCTCATAGACGAGGCGGTGGTTTGAAATGAATGCGCCTGACTTCTGTGTGTGAGAAATCTTGATGCATTGCCCAGTGGCTGTTACTTGCATCAACAAGTTGGCTTCACGGGTGATGTGATCATCAATGCCGTGGAGCCACATGTCCGCAACACGCTTGGAAATGGCCGCGCAATTCAGATCAGTCAGCTTGCATGTGGCAGAGATGCGGCTGTCATATTCACGGTCATAGACAGGCTGACTGTGTCCGAATTGCGGAACTGCATCAAACGAATTGAAGTGCAACAGGAGCTTGCACTTTTCATCAGCCTTGTGAGTCAGTGACAGACGATGGCTGTAAACCGGGTAGTTTTCAAGCTTGGGAATACGACCAATGTGATCAGGCGTATACAAGTTGAAGGCCAACTGGTTCAGCAGCTTTTGCTCAACAGTGCATTTGCTGATGTTTGTGAGCGCCACATCAAAGTCAGGCGCATCCATGAAGGACGTTTTGGGTTTGAAAGTCGTCACCACACCAGACTTCACATGAAGTGGGCTGAGCACAAACTCACCAGTAGCACCTTTGAAGAGCAGGCGTGTACGAGCCAGTTTTTCCTCATTGGGATTGGCTGGATCAGCCACAACCTGAACCAAGTCTTTTTGCTTCAACTTGAGTGTTGCGGGCAAAAGCTGGGTGCGAAGACCTTCACAAAGAACGCGAAGACTTGTGGCGCAAGCATCAAATTTCTTGCGGTATCCGTTGACAATGGCTGACTCAATGAGTGCCTTGTCAATCATGGTGTTGTAGTGCGTGAAGCCCTTTGCTTCGCGCTTGATAAGTGCAACTGCATAGCCCTTGGGGTCGGTCAGCATCGGATCATCAAAACTTGCCGTTGCACCTGCTACCAGAGGAGCCATTTGAGCAATAGCTTCTTTCAGCAGCTTTTCCGTGACAACCTCGTCTTTGACGCGGCGAGTCTCTTTGACCGTATAGCGAGGGAGAAGCTTGAACTTGAAGTTCCAGCCTGCCATCTCTGCTTCAGTCAGAGCGGCTTCTTCTGCAGCACGTTCTTCATGTGCAGTGATGGCGACTTCCTCTGCAAGCTCAAAGTCACCCTCTGCACGGAGCTGAGCCTTGCTGTAAGTACCCTTGATCAGCTGAACGAACCCTCCCTTGTTTTGGATGAAGCTCACAAGCTTGATCTCCGGATTGGATGCGTACATCTCCGGGTTGCGCTCGTACTCCTTGAGCAACGCATTCAATGCACGGCTCAGCTTATTGCGATGCTGATCGCTCAGAGTCAAGCCAAAGAGATGCTTGAGCAATGGCGAAAAGTTGTGCCCGTGCGTAACTTCACGGCCTTGACGAAACTCATCGCCCAGAGTGATTGCATCAAAGTGGTTGTCTTGCTTCGCTTGCAGCCACCACATGAGGATGTTGACAAGGTTTTCCCAGCCACGCTTGCGAGTGGCATGGAGGTCTTTGAACACTTGAGTGCACTCGCTTTTGAGTGCGTCAAGTTTGGTTTGCAAAGCGGTTGTGGTCGCTGCAAAAAGTTGAATGAATTGTGTTGACACAGTTTTCCCCTCTTCCGATCTAGCAAGTTGCTAGATAGAAACAAAAAGTTGACGGATAAATGCAGTGGTCATAAACCATCTGCATTGCTTGCCACATTGCCTGTCGGCACTGCTGCTGTATGTAGAGACTTTGTTGCGGGAGACCGTGTTTTTGATTCAAAATCACGGTTTGTGACTGCTGCTCCGTTGCAGTCCCCGAATGGTTGAGATTCCGTTTCGCAATCCCAGACGCACTTGAACTACGTCTGAGAAAAATTAGAAATCTGGTTTGATCGCTTGCTTAGGTATTTGCGGCCTCACCATCTACCTAATGCCCACTAGCTCTTGCGGTAGATTGGTTTGTTCAGTCCTTTCTCGTGGGGCATGAACTTCACCGTGAAGTCCATGTACGAGAGTAGAAATCTGAAATTTCCCCTTGCTTGGGTAGATCGTTTGTCAGCATCTACCTAGCGGGCTTGCCCAGCTGCTTTAGGATGGTTTGTCGTTGCCTTTCTTTGCATCGGATGAGTTCCCATGAACTCCTGCCAATACTGTCGGCGACGCGATGAGGTGGTGTTAGGTAGATGAGTTTTTCGCTCCTACCTAACTACCCCGAAGTTGTGGGGCTAGCCTTATGTTGTGGCTGAATTAGCAGCCCAACATTGCAGCATCAGCGGCGATGCTTTGTTAGGTACTTGATCCGAGAAGGAATGACCAAATGGCAGTTGATTTCTATTACAAGGGCTTGATGGACGAGGACGAGCTTTTCCGTCCATACACGCCACAGCAGTCAGCGGAGAAAGCCAAGGGCTCCATGTATGAAGCATGGTTCGATGCGCTCAAGGCATCACACTGGTACATGAGTATGTGTAACGGTGATGCCCCACCGACCGATGACGCACGTGAATGCTTTGTGAAGTTCGGGGACATCCGCCCCTATACATTCAGCCGTTGGTGGACAGATGTTGGCTACAAAATCTTCGCAGAACACACTCGCTATGAAGATGTTCAGGTGCGTGATGTTGAAGCCACGATTGAACTCAAGTACAACAATAAGACCGGAAAGCTCAACAACCTGCTGATTGAGGTTCCAATGAACGTTCATCCCCGCAAGCTCAAGGAGCAGTTTGCGGAGATCCTTGAGAGCCATTCACGCTATTTCAACCATCACAATCGTTTTGCAGAGTCCGATGCTGAGGTGACGTTTGACCGTGACAGCAAGCTGAACTACAAAACGATCAAGCTTTGGCTTGACGTGTACAAGGCTGTTGAGAAGGAACGTGCAAAGCAGCGCGACGGTGCACCCCTGCACGAGATTTGCCGTCAACTTGATTTGCGTGGCAGCTTGTTCAAAGAGTTTGGTGCTGGGACCGTTGTGGATGATGAAGAGGTCAAGCAGAAAGCAGCATCTGCAATTTCTGAGTACTACAAGAAGGCACAACGCCTTGTTGCCAATGCAACCGAGATGCGCTTTCCATGTGTTGATGAAAACGCACTGATCACTATTCATCGCCGCAATGGTGGCGCTGACTAGCAACTTGCTAGATTGCCGCACATATTGATGGAAGTTGATGCCACATTGAAGCCATCGCATGTGGTGCAGTTCCTTGCACTGCGATGGCATCCATAGCTTCAATCCCACTCGATGCTCCTTTGAATCCATCCATCTTGGATGGGGCTATAGACGAAAAATCACCAGGCTGAATCTGTAAGTACTTCCCCAAAATTTTTCGCAGCGCAGCTTTTTACGGGTACAGGACCCATTTCAGCCCAGCACAGCAAGGCGTCAAATCAGCCCTGCAGCGCAAAAAAATTGTCGGGTATAGGCTTGACTATTAGCGACAAGAAATCAAGCAAATAGACAGCTTTCGACCAGAAGGCGACATCTACGTTATTTCCCGATGGCAGTCGTTCGGAGCCACTACGAACCTAGATCCAACATTTCGCACAATGCCTTTATTCACTCGGTCAAATCCAAAGAAATAATTTCACAGCCAGGTGCATAGTACGCAATCGACGACATGACTTCTTCTGCATCTAGTCCCCAGCGAATCTGTTCGTCCATTAGACCTACACATTGATTTACCAAGACAATGCGGAACTGCCGCAATCTAGCCAGATTTCGGGCAGGCACTGTGCACAGAGTAGTATGAGACCCTGGGTCAGGAAGTACAAAGAATGAAGCTTCATCTGCCTCGATCACGTGCACTTCAGCGTCACGCGGGAAGAACCTCCCCGCCACTTGCGTGTCGACAAGGAATCGCATCCGTGATTGCATAGTTGATATGTGGCTATTCTGAATTTTTGTACATCAAGACAGCCCATCCACCGTCCGAGGATGGACCTATCAGATCAAATTCAGTTGGTAAGCACCGGGTAGTCGGTATAGCCTTTTGGTCCAGGTGTATAGAACGTCGCCATATCCAGGTTGTTCAATTCAGCGTTGGCTTGCAGCCGATCCACCAAATCTGGGTTTGCAATATATGGGCGGCCAAAAGCAACCAGATCAGCTTGACCGGAAGCCAATGCTGCTTCGGCACTGTCTTTGTTGAACCCGCCAGCAAGAATGAATGTCCCTTTGAAGGACTTGCGAAGTGCTGATTTGAATTCGCCCGGTACGGGTGGTGTCCCCATTGCTGAATGATCCAGCACGTGGATGTAAGCCAAGCCGATAGAAGACAACTCTTGAGTCAATTCCAGATACTGCTGTTCAACATCAGCAAACTTACCGGTTGCATTTAGCACCCCATATGGCGACAAGCGGATACCAACACGGTGCGCCCCAATTGCTGCGACCGTTGCACGAGCGACTTCCAGTGCAAAACGATTTCGACCCTCGATGCTGCCTCCGTAAGCATCTTCACGCTTGTTCACGTTGGCGTTGAGGAACTGCTCAATCAAATAACCGTTCGCGGCATGCAATTCCACGCCATCAAATCCTGCTTCTACGGCAAATTGAGCTGACTTAACGAACTCTGAAACACAGCGGGCAATCTCATCTGCCAACATGGCGCGAGGGGTACTGTGAGGCTTCATCCCTTGGGCGTCTGTGTACATTTCCCCCGGACACACATCTGCTGTGGGTGCTTCAACTTGTGCGCCCGCTGGCAAGTTGGCTGAATGGCTCACTCTGCCTGTGTGCATCAACTGGACAAATATTTTCCCGCCCTTTGCATGCACAGCATCCGTGACCAGTTTCCACCCTTTGACTTGAGCTTCGTTGAACAGGCCAGGAATTCGGGCATAGCCCAACCCATTTGGCGATGGCGATGTACCCTCTGTGATGATCAGTCCTGCTGTGGCTCGTTGGCTGTAATACTCGGCCATCAGGGCATTGGGTGTGTTGTTTTCCACCGCACGGCTTCGCGTCATAGGCGCCATGACGATGCGGTTGCTAAGTTTCAACGGTGAATTTGAGAGTGCTGTAAATAACATGATGATCTTTCAAGCAAGGTGAATCGGAAGTGCTTCAGTTCTGGGCAAGGTATATGGGACCACCGAGGCCTTTTTTGACCTGTTGAGTCAATGCATCAGCCAATACTTCCACTTCCCCGGCTTCAAGTCCATCCAGGGCGCTGCGAACGATGTCTTCTGCGCTGCTTTTGGGCACATCAAATCCACGCGTCAGATCGGTATCGACATACGCCATATGCAAACCCAGAACTTGTGTTTTTTGTGCTGCCAACTCTTGACGAAGTGCATTCGTCAATGACCATGCTGCTGACTTGCTTGCGGCATACGCAGCCAGTTCCCCGCCATTGAGCCAGGATGCAATTGACAGCACATTGATCATGCCCCCGCCACCATTTGCTTTGAGCACTGGCGCAAATGCTTTGCTCATGTTGAGCATGCCAAAGAAGTTGGTCTCAAAAATGCGACGCGTGACCGCTTCGCTGTCCTGAGCCAAGAATCCACCGGGTTGTGCAACACCTGCGTTATTGATCACCAACGTCACATCCGATGCTTGGTGAGCTGCCGAAGCCACCTCCTCAGGTTTGGTCACGTCAAGCTGCAGGGCCTGGACGCCTGGCATGGTGATGGAATCGGGATTTCGCGCTGCTGCATAGACCTTGCGTGCGCCACGGGCCAGCACGGCACGCGCAAAAGCCAGTCCGACACCCCGGTTGGCACCGGTGATAAGTACGACAGAATTTTCGATTTGCATTTGAAGCTCCTAGGGTTGAAAGTTAAAAATCGCATGACGTCCGTCATATTGATGGGCGTGCAAAAGAGGATGGTTGATGTGTTTATCGAATCTGTACGACGACCTTGCCCTTGGACCGCCCTTGAGCAAGGTAGTCCAGCGCATCCTTGGCTTGCTCGAAAGGAAACACCTTGTCAATGACGGGCCGGATGCGATCCGCCTTGAGGAGTTCACCGATTTCGTTGAGTTGAGCGCCATCGGGGCGCACAAAGAGAAACGAGTATGTGACGTCCCGCTGCTTTGCAAGGCGCCTGATCTTGCGACTCATCATGCTGAACACAAACGTCAGGAAGAAGTTCAGGCGTTTGGCGCGGGCGAATGCTGCATCGAGTGGCCCGATGAGAGAAACGATCTTGCCCCCAGGTTTGAGGATGCCAATGGATTTTTCAACCGCGTCGCCCCGGATGGTGCCAAGCACCACGTCATAACCGCGCAGCATTTTTTCGAATGCCTGCTTCTTGTAGTCCACTACTTCGTCTGCACCAAGGCCGCTGACCAGTTGAACATTGCCCGTGCTGGTGTTCGTTCCCACTTTGGCACCAAAGTGCTTCGCCAACTGAATGGCGAACGTACCGATACCGCCAGACCCTGCGGGGACGAACACTTTTTGACCGGGTTTGAGACCGGCGCGTTCTTTTAAAGCCTGCCAAGAGGTAAGTCCGACCATCGGGACAGAAGCCGCCTGCACAAAGTCCAGGTTGTCCGGCTTCGGAGCGGCAACACTCTCAGGTATCACCGCAAATTCGGCCAAGGTTCCGATGCCCAGATCGAAAACGCTGGCAAAAACGGCATCACCGGGCTTGAAGCGGGTCACACTGCTGCCGACCTCGGTCACCACACCTGATAGATCGCTGCCCATCGTCGCCGGAAGCTGAAAATGCAGTACGGGCTTGAACATCCCCATGGGAATCATGTTGTCGATCGGGTTCAGACCAACGGCGTGGACCTGAACCAGCAACTCATCAGGCTTCAGTGTGGGGATAGAAACGTCTGCGAATCCGATGTCGGGTGACTTGCCATAGCGTTTAAAGGTCAGAGCTTTCATGGGGTTTCCTTGGTATGTATGTGAGATATGAAATATCAATTTATATGATGATCATCATATTTTGTGGCAAAAAAAAGCAAACACTGTCTTTCATGCGGTGTCATTGCGCAATTGCTTGAGTGTTGCCTCGCACAGGGCATCTGACAGCGATGGTTCATCTACAGCGCGGGCCAGCATCAAGGTGCCGACCATGGATGCCACGGTTACAAGCGCACGCTCGTGGGCGCTGGGCTGTCCCCAATCAGGCATTTGTCGGGCGACGAGGTCGATCATTTCCTTGATTCTCAAGGTGGCGGCACGGCGCACTTCTGGCGATTGACGGTGCATCTCAGAACCCAACGCAGCCATGGGACATCCCGTTTCGATGGCCTCCACATGTTCTTTGGACAGATAAGTCTCGATCAAAGAGTGAAGTGCATCTTTTTGAGGGGCGGTAGACATCAGTTTTGCAGCGGCGGCGTTTGCTTGAGCGCCCGCACGGTCTGCCGCTTCGGCCAACATGGCCTCACGAGATGGGAAATGAGCGTAGAAGGCGCCGTGGGTCAGGCCAGCCTCCTTCATGATGTCGGCTACCCCGGTACCGTTGTACCCACTGCGACGAATCGCTCGTGCGGCCGCACCGACGATGCGCTCGTGAGAGGCTTCTTTTGTGGCAGTACGGGCGTTGAATGATTTTCGCATGACGTTCATCATACATGCATCTTCCATAAACCTCAAGCATCAAGGTCAAATGGGAATGCGAAAAGCCTAGGCCGCTGTTGTTTTCGTCAATGCAGGATGATCAAAGATCAGGCAAGTGGTGGTCGCATGGGCGTACAACTTGCCATCCGGGCCAACAATTCTTCCTTCGGCAGTCGCTACTTGTCTACCTGCATGAATCAACGATCCCTCGGCGCGAATCAGCGGGACGCGATCAGTCAACGCACGCGTCATGTTCACCTTCAACTCCAACGTGGTGAAGCCTTTTCCAGCAGGCAAGGTGGAGTGAATGGCGCAGCCAACAGCCGTGTCCAGCAAGGTCGCAAACCAGCCTCCATGGACTGTTCCCAAGGGGTTGTAGTGCTTGCGATTCGGTCGGCCTTGGAAGATCACGGCACCGGGTTTGATCTCAATGGCAACGAAATCAAGCGTGTCTCCAATAGGTGCGGGAGGGAAAACGCCCTCAAAAATTCCTTCAAAAAGCTCCATCCCTGAATGGCTGGCCAACTGCTCGGGGGAAGTGATGCCTGGCTCCAGCAGGCGTGAACGTGCCCTGTCTTCATCGGCCATCCAACGGGCGACAACCTGATCAACATCCATTTTGAGTCCTCATCCAAATTAACTTGTATATGCAATTGTTGCAGATACAATGTATCACATGAAAACCAAGGCCATGCCACAAGGGTGCACCAATCTCAAACTTCGACAGCTTGGACGCGTCGTCGCACGTCACTACGACAGCTTCGTCAGCGAAGTTGGTTTGAAAAACACCCAATACTCGTTGTTGTCATACGTCGTCAAACTTGGACCGATCAGGCCCGTTGATTTGGCAAAGCGAATGCAGATGGATGCTTCGACACTGACGCGAAACCTGCAATTGCTCCAGGAACTGGGGTGGTTGACCGTTGAGGCCGGTGAAGATGCGCGCAGCCGCCTTGTTGAAGCCACGTCTGCGGGGTATGCCAAACGTGTCGAAGGGCAGCGGGCATGGAAAGCCGCACAAACAGCTTTGAACGAGAAGTTGGGGGCAGAGCGCGTTGCGGCTCTGCACGAATTACTGGATGGTGCGATTGAATGCTTTGATGACACCGATCAACATGAAACAACATCCTGAACACGAGACGCAGCTAACTGGCGAGTTGCTTCTACTGCTTGCCGGATTGGCGGCATTAGGGGCTTTGGCGACCAACATCATCCTGCCCGCATTTCCCAATATGGCTTTGGAGCTTGGGACATCTGTCAAAGATTTAAGCGCCACGCTGGGAACATTTTTCGTGGCATTTGCGATCGGTCAACTATTCGTGGGACCTCTCTCTGACAGGTTTGGCCGCAAATGGCTGGTGCTGAGTGGTTTGATCGTATTTGTGATCGGCAGCGCAATCTGCATTCTCGCAACCGATCTTCCTCAACTCGTCATTGGACGGGTAGTACAAGCCTTGGGTGTGTGTGCAACTTCTGTGTTGTCCCGGGCCATTGCGCGTGATCTGTTTGAAGGAGACGCCCTTGCGCGCACGCTGTCTCTGATCATGGTGGCCATGGCGGCAGCCCCCGGCTTTTCACCACTGCTGGGGGGCGTGCTTAACAAGGTATTGGGCTGGCGAGCGACATTCGGTGTCGTGGCTGGATTGGCGCTGCTGATGGGGATTCACTACCTGATGAGGCTTGGAGAGACACATCAGATAGAGCGACGCATGAATCTGTCTGTTGCCGTTATCGTGAGGTCTTATTGGCAATTGCTCATTGACCGCAAGTTCATCGCTCCGGCGTTTCCCGTGAGTCTGGTCATCGGCTCGCTGTACATGTTCTTTGCGATGGCCCCCGCGATCCTGATGGAAGGCTTTGGCTTTTCCTCTTTTGAGCTTGCGCTTTTCTTTGCCTCTACAGTTTTCGTCGTTTTTGGTGCTGGATTCATGGCTCCACGTATGGCTCGCAGATGGGGCACGGTGGTGGCAGCACGCAGCGGAATTTTTATTGCATTGCTGGGGAGCATTGCACTGCTGGTTGGACGACAAGACGCCACTTACTTCTCTGTGGCATTGACCGTTTATCTGCTGGGCATGGGCATGATCAATCCACTTGGCACGGCCATTACGCTTCAACCGTTCGGACAAAAAGCAGGTGCTGCATCAGCATTGCTTGGATTTTTGCAAATGGGATGTGCTGCAGTTGCAATTGGAGTTGCATCTGTGCTTCCCTTGTCAATTTATGTAGGGTTCTGTATCGTCTTGACGATAAATCAGGCATTAGCACTGATCGTTTTTATGAGTGGCGTTCAGCGATGACCGCTTCTGGCCTGAAGCCTAATTCCACGAATGACTGCTTCGCTTATTTCTAATGGCGGCAATCGGTCGAAAGCAGACCTTAAAATTATTTAGGTTATTGTTTTTTATAGAATTTTTTTGAAATTTTCTAACGGGAAAATAGCCACTCAATGCGTTGAGACACTGAGCATAAATTGCACAAAACCTGCGCAGTGCAGCTAACCTCTTGATTTATAAATAAAAAATCAGGGGTAGGAATTTTGAACATACGAAAACACACTACATGCACTTTTTCAACAACAGTACGGAGAGTGCAAGTGACAAAACAAGCCAAGACTTTGGACGAGCGGCAGCTGCAACGCCTGCTTGAGTTCGTCGCCAAAACCAAAAGCGCAAAGCGCAACCGGGCCATCCTACTGCTCACCCACCTCGCGGGAATGCGTATCGGGGAGTGCGCCGCCCTGCGTGTTTGTGATGTGCTTGCAAGCGATGGCAGCATCCGCAAGGACATTGACCTGAGCGCGGCCCAAACCAAGGGCAACAAAAGCCGCACAGTGCTGCTAAATCAGCGTATGCAAGCTGAACTCGCCGCGTACATGCAAACGGTACGGGTGCGCGATCAAAAGCAGCCCTTGTTCGCTACGCAGCGCAGCGCAGGATTTACAGCCAACTCGCTCACGCAGGTCGTGAACGGCATTTACAAGAAAGCTGGTTTTGACGGCTGTTCAAGCCATAGTGGTCGCCGTGGCTTTATTACGAACTTGGCAGAGAAGGGCGTAAGTGTGCGTGTGATGATGGCACTGGCAGGCCATCAGAACATGAGCACCACACAGCGTTACATTGACTTGCGCCCAGGTGTTCTGCGGAATGCCGTGGAATTGATCTGAGAATATTAAGTATTACTCGTTGATACATTTCAGTATCAACTGAGATAGACTGCCATGAAACCCTCTATGTGGAGTCTTCATGGCATCTCGTATTACGACCAACTGGGAAGGCATCCCCCATACTCGCGCCACGGCGAACATTGTTGAGTTGCGAAAAGTGGAAGGGGTTCGTGTGGTTCGCATTGACTCGGGCTCTTTCCGCAGTGCTCCAGTAAGTGGCTATTTTGAATTGGCATCGCCAGATGCCCGCGTGAAAGTAGACAAGAACGGGACAAGGACCATTGAGGTCAAGCTTGGCTGGTTTGGTGTTAGGCCGCAAACGGGTGGATGGGCTCATGTAACTATCTTGGGTGCCCACAAGTTTTTGGATGACTTCAATGGCATGGTGTTCCACAACATCTCAGGCCAACGCCGTGCCGTCTGATCTAGCAAGTTGCTAGATTGTTTGACCACCAAGGAACCCAATGAGCACGTTTGCCAATCAATTGAAGGGTGAGATCGCCCGTGTCGCCAAGAAAGAAGTACGCGGCGAGATCAAGCAACTCAAGCAAGCATCCAGCAAGTACCGCAGTGAGATCGCCGCATTAAAGCGGCAAGTGGCAGTGCTGGAGGCGGCTATCAAGAAGTTGGGTAAGTTTCAACCCAAAGTTGCTAAGGCTGATGCTGGCGAGTCACAAGAGAAATTGCGATTCCGTGCGCCCGGATTTGTAACGCTACGGAAGAAACTGGGACTGTCAGCTGAACAGATGGGCAAATTGATTGGCGTGTCTGCCCAAAGTGTGTACCACTGGGAACAGGGCAAGTCACGCCCACGTGCCAGCCAGTTGCCTGCTATTGCTGCTGTACGCAAGATAGGCAAAAAGGCGGCGTTGGCGAAGCTGGGTTCAACAGAATGTTAAGCTTCAGCTTGGTGTGTCGCCCTTAGAAGTTTTCGCATTTTGTTTGAAAAACTCAAGAAGCTTCTTGGTTTCATCAAGAGACAATTTGTCCATCAACTCTTGCAGGGGCAATTTGTCAGCATGTTTTTTGTCTAGCGTCGTGGATGCGTTAAAAGCAATGGCATCGATGGCGCTCTGAATTAGTCGTTGCTGTAGTTCGTTTGACGCTTCACCCAAATCTGCGATTTGCTTTTTATAGCTCTCGTAGGAGGTTGCCAATGCTTCTTTGTGTGCATACTCTTGCTTCAATCTAGCATACTGGTTGCGCCGTGTGGAAGCAAAGACGGCTAACCAAACAACGGGTGCTACAAATGCAGCTTTGAATAGTAAGGCCTTGAAGATAACGCTCCATTCAGGGATGTCTTCCAAGACCAACTTAAACTCAGGAGTGAAAGCCAACTCTTTGGTCACCATGTACATGGCGCCAATTACCAAGAGTCCAATTGCTGCGATGAACAATGCAGTTGAAAGAATGATTGGAAGATTGAAGCCTGATTTCAATTTCTTATATGAGCTAGCTAACCCGGCACTGGTTGCTCCTGGCAGTAAGTCTTCAATTTTCTTGAATAAAGCATCGTATCTTTGTGCTTGAGTTGTGGTCAGTTTGTCAATGTCGCTCGATCTGGCTTCAATCTCCTGTTTCAGTCCAGGCTTGACTGAGCCATCTTCTTCTGCGGTTCCAAATACGACAGTGTGGAAATCTTCTAAGTCTGTAGTCTTGGTAGAAACTGACTTTAGTAGATTAAGAATTTTCGTGTTGGATTCAGAGATGGATGTATGGGCTTCTTCAATTTGAGCTTGAATTGAATCTGCTTCATCTGTTCCATCAATCAATTGTTGATGGTATGCGGCGATGGACTTGTTTTTTTCTTCTACCTGGCGAACAAGATCGGAGACTAAACTTTTGATAGAAGGGGTCTCGTCATCGCCTTCCGTGAGTTCAAACAAGTAACTCTCGGCTTTGTCTTTTTCTTGCTCAATATCAGCAAGGTACTTCGCGGATTTTTGGGCTGATTCCTTAATTGCGGCAGCCGCAGAACCAGTTGAGTCTTTAAAGCTGTTGATGGCGCTTTCAAGCTCTGCGCCATATGCGATTGATGAGGCTCTCATTGCCTCAATTGCTTCCGTTGGTGCGACCAAGTATGGCTTTACATATGAGAGCAAATTGTCTGCATGAGTGTTGGCGTCAACTATGTGTGAAATGTTCCTGTCACTTGCATATGCCTTTACCTGCGCAAGGCACGGTGTTGTTTGCTGATGGAAAGTATCCCAAATTGTTTTAGGTGCAAGTTCGGGCTCTATGCTGGAAAGGATGCTGTCAATGAACGTGACTACCCGTTTTAATCGGGCAAGTTCTTGTACGGAGGTAACTACAGTTTGGTCATCAACATGCGCTGACTCAAGTTCGGATTTCAGTGTGTCCCATTCGGTTTGGAAGGGATGCGACTTGAATGATTCTGTCCAGCGTGACATTGATTCCTCTGTGGGTCATGTGGGGAGTAGGTAAATTTTACGCATTTCTATAAATAACGGGTGGCGGTTATGCCAGCTGCTCAGCGGCCATCGTGGCAGTCAACTTGGAATAGTGCTTCTCCAGCATCAGTACAGACGTTCCCATCTGGCGGGCGAGGGTGTGAATTTCAGTGCCAGCCATCAACTCCATCGTGGCGTATGTGTGCCGCAATGAATACATGGTGCGTTGCTGCCCACTGCTCTTGTCTTTGCTGAGCCCCGCTGCTTGCAACAGGCGACTGAACGTGCCTTGCAGTCCATAGGGCTGACTGCCATCTTCATAGACAAAGACCTTGTGAGGCAACTTGGCCTTGATGGCTTCATCCAATGTCATTCCAACAGCAGCTTGACGTAGTGCCAGTCGTTCAAATGCAGCCCATGAGCGATGCTTGGCAATAAGCCAGCGACCACCTGTTTTGCCACTGACCCAGATACGCAGGTAGCGGACTTCATTGACGGTGTGCCACTCCAAGTGCTGCCAGAGCATGTTGAGACTCTCGCGTCCAGCCCGCATCCCAGTAGCCAGCAAGATCTCCACGTAATCACGCAAGAGCATCTTGATTTGGCGGCCAGTGTTTCTGTGTCCACCAGCGGCCACCCAATCAGGCATGAACGCCAACAGCTGATCGACTTCCTCAACAGTGAAGCCCGGACGAGCTTTGGTCTTTTCACCACGGCGGCTCAATGTGGGCGTGTTCTGGTGTTTGCTGAGCCACCCGTTCTCAATGGCAGTTTCAATGACCCGGTTATACGCAGACGCATGGGTCATCAGTGTGCTGGCCATAGGCATACGGCCAATCTTCTCGTTGCGCCACAGTTCAAACTCCCGGACCAATGTGCCGTCAATGCTGGTCAGGTTGTACTTGCCAAAGAACGGGATGAGGTACAGACGAATGACCCGCTTGTAGTCCAGGTTGGTGCGTGGCTTGAGACCCTGTTCAATCTCACGGTCCAACTGCTTCATGCAAGCATCCGCTGCATTGCTGAAACGTTTGACGCTCTGCGGTATGCCCAGTTCTTCCTTAAAACGGGCTCGGTCATACATGTCCCCTGCAACACGCTTGGCAAAACCCAAGTCACGTTGCTTGGTAGAAAAGCTCAGCCAGTCCTTGCGCTCAAACAAACGGAAGCGCACCTGCCAAACACTGCTCTCTTTGCGCTTATACAGAACCACTGCGCCATCACGCAAGTGGTGTACTTTCTCACTGCGTTGCTGCTCTGCGAGGGCCAGTTTCGTCAGCTTTGGAAGGGGTGGAGGGAGGATGCCCTGCTGCACAAGCTGCTGGGCTGTAGGGTAGGCGAGTTGGGTGCTTTTCACGCAAGTTGCTAGAAAAACAGCAGCGTAATTTCACGCCTGCGTACTGGGCAACCAACCCAAAAATCTGTCGGGCTTCTGTCCTGTGGTTGAGCGTGGTGGCGGGCAGGGTCTGCAGCATTTTTTAAGGTAGGAGCCACACTGGACGGGTAGCTCGGAACTTTCCGGCAAAATCCCTGCTACAATCAGCACTCTTATGGCCCGGTAGCTCAGTTGGTAGAGCAGCGGATTGAAAATCCGCGTGTCGGTGGTTCGATTCCGCCCCAGGCCACCAATACAAGACGCCCAACTGTTCTCAGTTGGGCGTTTTCATTTGCGCCATCCCCAGAGCACGCGGGGTGCAGCGGCATTCCACGTGTGCCAATCCCATCCGGTACTCGGGGCGGGACTGCCCCCCAAATCTCATATTCCGCCTTCTCTTCTCACAAAACTTCTGCAAACCCTCACGCTGTGGCACACGCAGAACGCCTTTCAGGGCAACAACTTGCGCGTGTGTCGGATACGAAGGTTTTGCTATCGACTTGCTGAGGCAAACCATGAGGTTTGTGTGTTGACGGACACAACGCGTTGAGAAATCATCTGAAAAGTATGGGTCGGACACTCCAAATTAATGTCCAAAGCGACGGGCAAGCTCGTCCTCAAGGTTTCAATGTTCGCGTGCACTGACTTTTTAATCGACGGTGCTCGATATGATGCTCAGGCAACCTTCTCCTGGAACTGCAATGCCAACATTTGCGAATCAATTTAAGGGCGAGGTCAGTCGGCTAGCCAAAAAAGAAGTCAAAGCTGAGACCCAAGCGCTGAAAAAGGCGTCTGCTGCATACCGTGGTGAAATCGCTTCCCTGAAGCGAAGGCTCGCTGAGCTAGAAGCGCTGGTTAAGAAAATGTCCAAGGGGGTGAGCCGTTCAAAAGCAGTTGAAGCGACACAGGACGATTCAGGGGCTGGATTGCGCTTCCGCGTCGCAGGCTTTGCTGCTTTGCGCAAAAAGCTGGGAATCAGCGCTGCCGAAATGGGTAAGCTGTTGGGAGTCTCGGCACAGAGCGTCTACCACTGGGAAACGGGCAAAACCAAGCCCCGCGCAAGCCAGTTGGCGGCCATTTCTGCTGTGCGCAAGATGGGCAAGCGCGAGGTCTCGGCGAAACTGAACGAACCATCAGATCAGTAGATCGCCTGACCTTCAGTCGCATGCCTCAACCCGAGTGGCGACTCTTCTTGATCAGTGAGTCACCCTTGCCGCGATTCACTGAAGAGTTCAGCGCCTGCAGGTTCTTCGTTGAATCAGAGCCGCCCCGTGATTTCGGGGTGATGTGATCAACATCCCATCCCATTTCTGAGCTCTTTCCGTGCGAGTGGCGGTACATCGGATTCCCGTAGGGGTCCTTGCGGTAGAGGTCCGGATCTTTGCCGCGTATTTTGTCTGCGTTATCCCAAGCTTTGTTGATCTGATCTTTCGTTGCCATAGCTTTCTTCCTTGAGGTTATTGCCCTGAAGCGCAGGGCAGCGCATAAAGTCCTTGACGCGGTTGGGTGACTACCAGCTCTCGGTACGCCAACAACGGGCGATCGGCTCCCGGTTTTCCTTTGTCGCGCGCCTTCACCTTGAACACATCGATAGGCTTCTCGCTTTCAAGTCCGGCCTTGGCCATGATCCGTTCGCCACGAGTCGGTTCACCCTTGAACGACCAAAGCGACTTGAAAACCGAAGCCTGCGCTCCAGTGAGGTTGATGTGGCCATGCTCTGGCAGCAGCACCGTGCGGAAGTCGTCCGCGAAGGGGCCGTAAACCGGTTTAACGGCCTCACGTGGCGTTTCTCCCAGGCGGTGGCCCTGTGGGGCAATAAAGGAGATGCCGTCGCCGTAGAAGGCGAACCGCTCCTGAAGTGGCAGCCACTCAATGTCGGCAGCGAATGGGTGCGCAGTCTGGTCGATGGGCTTGGGTGTGATGACCCGCAGGCTTGAACCCTTGACCCGGAAGCCATCCAAGATCGCAGGCGCGCGGACAAGGGTGGACAGGCCACGAGCCAGAATGACCGGCCCTTGCCTAGCGTCCCCCAACCGCCAAATGCCAGGGCCAACCTGATCAATGCCGTCGCGGCTGTTGATCTCCAGTGCCAAGCGCAACTTCTGGCGCAGCCAATCCTCGTTGAGCATGACCGCAGCCAGATCCTGTGGTTCGATGTGGACGGGGCCGCATTCGGGGCAATGGCAAAGCCTGCCGCCCTGGCCATCACCGACGACTTGCCCACGGTGCAGGTTGCAATGTGGGCAAAGTACGTATTGCTGATTGACGGGCGCAGCCTTTATGGCGGAGCCGAGCAAGGTGCATGCAGCCAGCTCGTGAGGGGACAGCGCCCAGCGATGGACGTGCGTCCCCTCAGCGAACAAGCGGCAGACCAATGACCAAGCATGATGTGAGTTCACGCTTACTCCTGGTACGCAGGTTCGGACTGGAAGGCGTCTTCACCGGGCTGCTGCTCATTGGCGTTCAGCGTTTGGTCGGCCCCCAGAATGCCGAGGGAAACCAAGTAGCCTTCGAGCTGGGCTTGCATCTTGGCGTCGAACTTGTGAAGGTTCAGTCGGCCTTTGCGGGTGACCTCAATGGTGATGACCTTCGCTCGCATCTTGCCGGGCTCGGGTGGGTAGTACAGATTGATGTGCGCCGAGTTGATCTGCCAGTTGCGCTTGAGCGGGTTCTCGTTGGGGAAAGACTCAGCGATCAGTTCGGTCACGCATTGCTGGTCGCTTGAGGCGGTTGCAGTGCATTCAACCTTCAGGTCACCATGGGGGCTGAGCAGTGAAAGGGTTTTGACCTGCACCGCCATGAACCCATCGATGGTCAGCGCCTGGGGCACATCAAAACCCAGCCGCAACGCAGACAGGTCCAGAGTGGGTGGCTTGATGCGGTGTGCATCGACCTTCGTGCCCAGCAGATGCTCTGCGAATGCCTCCAGCAGCATTGTGTGGTACTTGACCCCTCCCTTGACTAGCGTGCGCGCCACACCGGTCTTGGCCGAATACTCCAACACCATGTGAATATTGGGATTGCCGACGCGACGGGTCAGGTTCGAGCCTTCGAACTCCAGACGCAGCATTGCCAGATCCTTGACGTGGACCGTCAGCAGATAGACATCGGGGGAACGCTCCAGCACGTATGCCACGCTGCCGTCGCCGCATTGCAGCTCCCGCTGATAGAACGCCGAGATGGATTGGCGCATGCCGAGCATTGAGGCTTCGGAGGTGTTGGGCTTGCGTTTGACGCCCAGATCGTTCTGTTGCGCTTGGGTGCCATGGCGCTCGAAGAAGTCCACATCTCCGGCGAGATCAAACAGCTCGGGGTGGTTCACGTACAGCCAGAACGAGCGATGGATGTCACTTTGGCTGGCGACCAGCCCCATCAATGCGGCACCGTCCTTTTGGGCCACCTGAAACATCGCCTGTTTGCCCGCCGCATCCCCCAGTCCAACGCTTGCCATGAGTTTGGCAATGAGTTCGTCACGGGCAATTCCGTCGGGCCAAGACCGGATGGCCTCGATCACGGTCTGGGTGACCTCTTGGCTATCCGACCAGGACAGATCGTCCGGCAGAGGCAGCCCGTTGGTCGCCAGGAAGCTCTGCAAAGTGGTGTCTACGGGCAGCTCAAGCAGCACATCGACAAAGGTTTTTTTCATTATCTTGGTCCTTGTGAAATGTCGGTGTTCTGCGTGCAGGGGATGCTGGCGCTGGCCGACAGGTGGTAAACAGATACCCCGTCAAAGTAAAGTGGCGAGATACAGCTTAATTGTGTCCCGCTTATTTCCGCTTGTCAAACCACGTAGAACATGGTGGTGGATGGTGTATCTTGGTGCTATACTTTTTGGCTGTTTTGATTCAGACAGGAGCTGTGCCATGGCATCGACCTTAGGAGCGCGATTGCGACGTCTGCGGGAGGCCAAGAAGCTGACATTGCAGCAAGTGGCCGACGCAGTTGGCTGCACCAAGGCATACATCTGGGAACTGGAAATGAAAGAGGGCCAGCGCCCTTCCGCCGAGCGGGTTCATCTGCTAGCCAAGGTTCTGGGGGTCACGATGGAAGACCTCATGAACGAGACCAACGAACAGGTCCCCGAGGCCACAGTTGAAGATGTGGCGTTCTTTCGCCAGTACGCCACCATGTCGGATGATGAGAAAAATCGCGTTCAAGACATGATGAAGCTGATGTTCCCCGGCACTGCACAAGAGGAACCCAAGCGTTGAGCGCCAGCGCAGACCTGACCCCAAGCAAAGCGGCGAACATGATCCTGCGTTGGATGCGTGTCGCCGCTGAGGAGAAGGCTGCGTACATCGATCTCGACATGGTTCGTGAGGGGCTGCCAACTACGCCCTACGGCAAGGGGGTCAAAATCATCAAGCCCCCCATGGCATCAACCGTAAGTAGTGTTGAGGGGATGTTGGTTTGTAACCCGAATGATCCTGCCGAGTGGGGGATCTTCTACAACCCGGACGCCAGTCCTGAGCGTCAACGATTCACCATCGCTCACGAACTGGGCCACTTCGTTTTGCACAGGTCAAAGCGACGCACCTTCAACTGCGACAAAGCCGCGGTTCATTTCAGCCAAGACACTGCAGCCAACATTGAACGCGAAGCGGATGAATTCGCCAGCAACCTGTTGATGCCTGGCGATGTCCTGCGTGATCGCATCACCAGTCAGAACATTGACCTGTACTTACTCAGTGGCCTGGCCAAAACATTCGGCGTGTCGTTCGAGGCCCTGTGCATCCGCTTCATCAAGTTCACGGAGAAGCGTGCGATCTTGCTGCACTGGGACAACGGTTTTCTAAAGTACGAATGGAGAAGCCGCAGTGCTGTGCTGAGCAACACCCGTATTCGAAGGCTGAATGATCCTGCAGAGCCTCTGCGCGATACCGTTGCAGCAGATGAGTCCATCGCGCAGGAGTGGAACGGGATCGATATGTCCGCAGCAGTGTGGTGCGTCGGTGAACAGCCCTACATGAAGCTGCAGGAATTCAAACACAGCTACGGCGGGCGAGATCGCGTGCTGACGTTGTTGATCCTTGAAGATGCTGAACCGCGCAGGTGGGATAACTCTTGGCAGGATCAGGAGAGCTTCGACAGCTTCGATCAGTTCACTTCTAACGGACAATCGCCAGCTCGCTGATGAGGCGGGCCTTGAAAGACTGATGGTGACAGGATTGATCATTTCTCAAGAGAAAGCAGTACGAGTTTGGATCAATGAAAGAACCAGCCAAGCGCAGTCTAGCTTCTTGCCATCAGTTCGTCCTGTCTACTGGGCTACGCCTTCAGGAACTGCTGAAGCAATTGGCAGCGCGTTCTTGCTTCGCGTCGATGGCAAACGGTATTTTGTAACTGCCGCTCACGTTCTCGACTTGAATCAGCAAGCCACCCTGTATGTAGCAGGCAGCAATGCGCTGGAACCGATCGAGGGAATAGCAGGAATAACTAAGGCCCCAGCATCAGGCAGAGCCGATGACAAATTTGACTTCGCGTTCATGGAGGTATCCAATGATTTTTCCAATCGTCTCGGCGTCGATGCATTCATAGATGCCAACGAAATCTCCCAAAATAGGGTAGCTCTGGATGGAAGATGCTTCATGGCCTTGGGATATCCCGCATCACGCAATAAGCCGAAGCCGATTTCAGTCACCGGAACTCATGTGCATGGAAAGGCATGGGCATACAGCTCCACCACTTACACGGACGAGAAAGTCTTCAACGTCGTCGGAGCGTCTCAAGACACGCACTTGCTGTTGAAGTTTGCAAAAAAATCGAAAACCTTCACTGGTGAGACAACGGCTTCAATCACTCCCCACGGAGCTAGCGGTGGGGTATTGATTGACCTTGGGCGAATTGATCCACAATCGTTTTCACCGACAGCTCAGTTCACACCCAGGCTCGCCGGAATTTTGATCGAGCATCATTCTGCGTCGAAGGCAATTCTTGCCGTGAAGATCCAGTCGATCATTGAGGCGATTCGCAAGCCCTGATTTTCTGACCGGGCAAGAGCACTCATACCCACGCACTTCCGCTAAATCATGTTACGCGAAGTGGCCTTGACCCATAGCATGACAAGCGTTTTCTACTGGAACGCTGACCATGCACAACAACGAACAAATCTCTAATCTCAGGGCTAGCGCAGGCCCTCGACACCCGCAACAAGAAGTCGTCGATCTAATCGCAGTGGCTCTGCTGCGACTGCGCGAAGCTGAATCATCTGCGCAGAAACCTTCACCTATTCGCGACAGTAGGAAGGTTTCACTTGGCTTCGCTGGCCAGAAGAGCGTGAATGCAAACACCGATCACTAAGAAGGAGTTTGCACATGACGACACACGCACAACAATCAAAAACGGTATCCATCGCGGCGCAAGTCGCGCAGCTTCCACACCTGCCCATGCAGAACATATGGGCCATGTGGGACGCGCATTTTGATGAACGACCAAAGCACCACCATCGCACCTGGCTGGAGTCTCGACTGGCCTACAAGATTCAGGAAAAGGCCTTCGGCTCTCTCAAGCCGACTACGCGTAAGAAGCTGGAGGAAATCGGAGAAACAGGGGTGCTTCCCAAGCGCTTGCAAGGTGATGCGGATCGCTTGCTGCCTGGCACCATGCTCAGCCGCTACTTTGACGACCAAGAGCACAAGGTGGTCGTGCGCGGCGTGCGCGACTTTGAGTACCGTGGCCAGCGATTCAAGAGCTTGTCGGCGATCGCACGGTTGATCGCTGGTTGCCCATGGTCGGGGCCTGCCTTTTTTGGGTTGAAGTCCACCAAGAAGGAGGTCGCATGAGAACCTCCCGCACCTCAGTGGCAAGCGCGCCCTCGTTCATTCCCAAAAAGCGATGCGCCATCTACACGCGCAAGTCGACCGATGAAGGATTGGACCAGGAGTACAACAGCCTGGAAGCACAACGCGATGCTGGTCTCTCATTCGTGAGCAGCCAACGCCATGAAGGTTGGCTGGCGCTGGATGACACCTACGACGACGGCGGATTCTCCGGCGGCAATATTGATCGTCCTGGACTCAAACGCCTGATGGCAGACATTGAGGCCAGAAAAATTGATGTGGTGGTGGTCTACAAGATCGATCGCCTCACGCGCAGCCTGCCCGACTTTGCCAAGCTGGTTGAGGTTTTCGATCGCAACAACGTCTCGTTTGTCTCGGTCACCCAACAATTCAACACGACCACATCAATGGGGCGGCTGACGCTCAACATCCTGCTGTCCTTCGCACAGTTTGAACGTGAGGTCACGGGCGAACGCATCCGAGACAAGATCGCAGCCAGCAAGGCCAAGGGCATGTGGATGGGTGGTACGCCCCCGCTGGGCTATGACGTGGTTGATCGCAAACTGCTGGTCAACGAGCGGGAGGCAAGTCTGGTGCAAGACATTTTCCGTCGGTACGCAGAGCACGGTTCGGCAGCACGCTTGGTACGTGAGTTGGACATCGAAGGTCACAGCACCAAGTCCTGGATCACACAATCTGGACAGCACCGTGCGGGTCGCCCCATCGATCAGCAGTACCTTTTTTGTCTGCTTCGCAATCGCATTTACCTCGGTGAGATCAGCCATAAGGGCGAGTACTTCCCTGCGCAGCACGCCAGCATCATTTCGCAGGAGTTGTGGGAAGGCGTGCAAGCGTTCGTCAACAAGCGAAAGCAAGGCCCAAGAGAGCGCAAAGACGAGTACCCAGCGCTGTTGGGCGGCTTGTTGTTTGCACCCGATGGGCAGCGCATGATCCATCACTACACCAAGAAAAAAAATGGTCGCATGTACCGGTATTACGTGCCGTACTTGGAGAAACGACGCAGCGCAGGCGCAACCCAAGATGGAAGCGCTCAAAGCATCGGTGCGCTCCCGGCAGCTGAAGTCGAGGCTGCGGTTTTGAATGAAATCGAGCTGGCGCTGATGGAGCCGGAGGCATTGATTGGTGTGTGGCGATCATGCCTGCAGCACAGTGCCGGAGCAGATCTTCAAGAGGACAAGGTGGTGGTGTCGATGCGGCGAATTGCTGATGTCTGGAAACAGTTGTTCCCGGCGGAGCAACAGCGCATTGCTCAGTTGCTCATTGAACGCGTGGACTTCAAGGACGGCAGTTTGGACATCCATTGGCGCGAGGATGGTTGGATCGGACTTGACCCTAGCATCGTGGCGCACCCATATGTGGAAGAGGCCAAAGAGTATGCAGATGAGGTGGTGGCATGACGAGCGAGGCATATCAAGGCAACCCAAGGTTGCGCAATGTGCGCATTGAGGTGAGGGGAGCGGCGCGGCAAATCATGGACGGCACTCAGCGTGTGACCGTGGTCCCGCTGACGATCCGTCGCAAACAAAACCGCAAGCTGCTGACTCCACCGCCAGGCACTGGGGCCAACGTCATGTCCGGTGGCATGGACATTCCGATGATCAAAACGCTGGGCAAGGCGTTTTACTGGCAGCGCTTGCTCGACGAGGGCAAGTACGCCACTGCGACAGATCTAGCGCGTGCGTTCAAGCTGGAGCCGGGCTGGGTCGCGGAGGTCATGCGTATGGCGCATCTGGCACCCGACATCATTGAATCCATTCTGGACGGGTCCCAACCAAGGCACCTGAACCTGCAGACGATCCGTGGGCGTCATGAGCCACTGCCACGCGACTGGGAGGAGCAAAAAAGGCTGCTTGCCTTTATTTGAATTACTTAAACGATGTGTCGGAATTCGCGAGGTTTGAAGGAGATCATCAGGCCGTTCTTGCAGCGATAGCAGCAGGATCCGATAAAAAGTCGATTACTTGCTGGATGAAAGCTTCGAGTTCCTTCGAACATCCGCCAGTCTGAAGTTGCTCAAGTGCTTTCCGATTCCATTCCTTACCCTTGCTCGCGCCAGTATCAATCCATTGCTCGAGCTCTCCACAGGGAACAACGAATACACCGATCGTGGCTAGGTCTTTAATCAGACTCTTGACGGCGATCAGCCGGTCATCAGTGAAATAAGAAATTCCTGACTCTTTGACTACTTCCCACTTGGATGTAGTCCCCTTCAGTATGCTTTCGAGCCGCTTGCGGGAAGATCGGGCATCACTATGGGGAGATGTGATCCATGTGTTGACGCCATCAAGCAGTTTTTTCAGAAACTGGTCCTCGGGCATTTCGAGCACCCATTTTCCAATCTGTGCACGTCGGTCCTCAAGATCTGTCTGAATCTCTACGCCGGTCAACGCTTTGACAATTTTGTCTAAAGGGGAACTCGAGTTGAGGATGTCGATGTCAACAATGGCGGCCACCGGAGCACCAGCGCCTTTCAGCAACTCGACAGGTTTATCCGCAGCACCTTTACCGTTCGTATGGATGAAAAGCAGATCTTCCCCTCCCTTGCTAGCAAGCACCCGGTGTGCAACAAATTGATAAATCGCTCGGTCGGGATCACCTTCGCAGACAACCACGCCTTGATGGAAGAGCGAGTCGAGGATGGGCTGACTTGAGAGTAGCGGGGTGTGCGTAAGGGCTGTTACCGTTGAAGCTGGCACTTGGGTGTAGCGTGTCGTATCGGCCTTGCGATTTAGCCGCAAGATGTTTGCATTGTCGTTTTCGCTTACAACGCCCCACATGAACGCCGAACTGTGTGTAGAAACAATAATCTGAGCGGAACGAACAATGCTCAGTCGCCCTAACAATCGGCCTAGTACACGGGCCTGCTTGGGATGAAGAAATGCCTCAGGTTCATCTAACAGGAGAGGACGATCTGGAAAGGCAATCGCCGCAATGACGATCCCTGTAAAAGACTGGTAGCCGTCACCTTGTTCTTTAAGCAACCGGCCAACACTAAGCTGTTTTTTCAGTTCATCCAAAGAATCAGAAAGATCGCCAAATGCGTTGCCGACTTTGAAGTACCAGCGCTTCATGGCCGTCCAATCAAGCGCGATATCACGTCCGAAAGCCTCCGTGAATGCTTGTCGTACAAGTGGTTGCACCTCAAGGCGTCTGCGGAAGAACTCTTGCAACGCGTGTGAAGGACCCTCTGTCTCAAGATCGTAGGCCTCTTGTGGAGCGGTCAGTTCAAATCGTGTGCCCGCATGGAGATGACTTATCAGATACCTTCCTAGCGACTGGCGCTGTTGCTGGCTGGGGCCTTCGATCAGCGAATTTGACCAGCCGAGATGACCGCTCATGTTGTGAATTTTGACGAGACTTTCGCCTATGCCGAAGATGTTCTCGTTCGTCGGAGAGTCCTTTGACGGCAAGACATGGAAGTGCTTTTGAAAGTCTGCCTTTGATGGCATCGTTACGTCGATGCTCTTGAAAAGAGTGAGGGCGCTCTCTGGTACTCCTAATGCAAAGTCTCGAAGGTCCCGCAAAGTTTGAGATTTGCCGCTGTTGTTCGGTCCAACGAGCACGGTCATAGATCCGAAGGTGACTGTCTCGTCGCTATGGTTGACGGCAGAAACAAATTTGAGCGGCATTTGGTATTCCTCGCTTAGCGCAGATTCACTTTTTTGTTAGGCACGAATCGCTGATTCGATATCGCTCGAGTGCCCAGTATGCATTTTGCAGTATGGCACTGGCGAACCAGAAGTTTCCGCGTGGTTCGCCAATCGGTCCCTCGTATGTTCGCCACCCGAAATCTCCAATGACACCTGTTCCTCAACAACGTCAAAGGAGTAATCCATGCCAGCAACGGCAACCTCACTTACCCGATCGACTCAAGAAGCGATCAACACCCTGTCACCCGGAGATCGCCGGGTGCTCAACGAGAACGAACTGGCCCAGCGCTGGGGCATCAGCCCCAAAACACTTCAGCGCTGGCGCTGCGAAGGTCGTGGTCCCAAGTATCTGAAATTGTCCAAGCGCGTGAGCTATGCGCTCGAGATGATTTTGGATTTTGAGAAAAACGCTCTGCACGTTTCGACGTCCGAGCGTGTGACGGCCTGACGGCAGGACAGAGATGAATGACTTGTCCATTTTCCCTGCCGACATTGCTGAGATGTCTGTTTCCCAGCTGGCCAACCTACCTGCGCAGCAACTGGCGGAGGTCGATACCAATTTGGATCAGGCCATTGCCTGGCTCAAAGCGGCTCGCACAAAACTGGATGGTGCTCTAGACCAACGCTTCGGTGCACAAGGTCGCGAGAGCCTCAACGCCTCTGGGCGTGATTTCGGAACCGCACACGTCAAAGCCGATGGCTTACACGTGAAGTTCGATCTGCCCAAGAAAGTCTCCTGGGATCAGAAGAAGCTCAAGACCATCGCCGAGCGCATCGTCGCCTCTGGCGAAGCCGTTGAGAGCTACCTCGACGTCAAGTTGTCGGTGCCTGAATCTCGGTACACGAACTGGCCCCCCGCATTGCAGCAGCAATTCGCCGATGCCCGCACGGTCGAGGCAGGCAAGCCCTCTTTCCACATTTCCCATGACTCGGAGGTCTGATCATGAAACAGCAACTTGTCCCATTTGATTTTGAGGGCAGCCAGGTCCGTGTGGTCACCGACGCACAAGGCGAACCATGGTTCGTGGCAGCTGACGTGCTGTCGACTATCAGCCTTGATCGCAAGGCGCTCGAGCGTCTGGACGACGACGAAAAGGGGGTGAATTCAATTCACACCCCTGGTGGAACCCAAGAAATGACCACGGTGAACGAGCCCGGGCTGTATGCCTTGGTGCTCGGCAGCCGTAAGGCCGAAGCCAAACGCTTCAAGCGTTGGGTCACCCACGAGGTGTTGCCTGCCATCCGCAAGACAGGCTCCTATGCCGTGTCCGCCATTGCCGCGTTGCCTGCACCTACCCAGGACCGCGTCACTTCGCTGCTCCTGATTGGGGAAGCTGTGGCCAAGGTGCCTGGCGTCAAGGTGGGCATCGCCATGGCGGCCACGCTGACCTGCATTCATGAAAACACCGGCCTGGCCATCGAGACATTGCGCCGTGCGCTGCCCGCAGCCAACGAGCCGATCTGCTCTCTCAATGCCACGCAACTGGGAAATCTGGTCGGCCTCTCGGCCAAGACCACCAACCTGCGCCTGGCCAACCTGGGTCTGCAGGTGCGCAACGAGCGTGATGAGTGGGAGCTGACCGAACCGGGTGAGGCATGGGCAGAAGCGATGCCGTACTCGCGCAATGGCCACAGTGGTTACCAGATCCTCTGGAATCCGAGCGTCGCTCAAGAACTGCGTGAGGTGGCGTGATGGGACTTCCAATCATTACCGCTGATCAGCGCCTGCGCGAGAAAAAAGGCGTCAAGTTGGTTCTGCTCGGCAAGAGCGGCATCGGCAAGACCACCCAGCTCAAGACCCTGCCTGAAGACAAGACATTGTTCGTCGACCTCGAGGCCGGAGACCTGGCTGTTAAAGATTGGCGCGGTGACTGCGTGCGCCCGACCACCTGGCCTGAATTCCGTGACCTGGTTGTGTTCTTGGCTGGCCCCAACCCTGCACTGCCTCCGGAGTCGCCATATTCAAAGGCCCACTATGCACATGTCTGCGAACAATATGGTGATCCTGCTCAGTTGGCCAAGTACGACTGCTACTTCGTCGACAGCATCACAGTGCTGGCGCGCCTGGCATTGATTTGGGCCAAGACACAACCCCAGGCGGTTTCCGACCGTACTGGAAAACCTGACACCCGTGGTGCCTATGGTTTGCTGGGTTCGGAAATGCTGGGTGCGCTCATGCACCTGCAACACGCGCGCGGCAAGCACGTTGTTTTTGTGGCCATCTTGGACGAGCGACTGGACGACTTCAATCGCAAGATTTTTGTCCCGCAAATTGATGGCTCAAAGACTGCAGCCGAACTGCCCGGCATCGTCGATGAGGTCGTGACGCTCGCTGAGATCAAGAGCGATGAAGGCGAGCCGTATCGCGCGTTCGTCACGCACACGCTCAACCCCTATGGCTTTCCAGCCAAAGACCGTTCAGGCCAGCTCGGAATGCTCGAACCCCCAAACCTGCTCGCGCTCATCGAAAAGTGCGCAGCCGCAACCCAACCTCAAAACATCAAGGAGTAAACCATGTCCGCCTGGAACGATTTCAACGACGCTGAACAACAACAATCTTTTGACCTGATCCCCAAGGGCACGGTGGCACCGGTGCGCATGACGATCAAGCCCGGTGGTCATGACGATGCAGCACAAGGCTGGACGGGCGGCTATGCAACCCAGAGCTTTGAGACGGGCAGCATCTTCTTGGCCTGTGAGTTCGTGATCCTGGATGGTGAATATGCCCGTCGCAAGATGTGGTCGAACGTAGGTCTGCACAGCTCAAAGGGTCCCGCTTGGGGAAACATGGGCCGCACCTTCATCCGTGCGGTGCTCAACTCCTCGCGCAACATCCAGCCGCAGGACAACTCACCGCAGGCCGCTGCCGCCCGTCGCATCCAAGGCTTCAATGAGCTCGATGGCATTGAGTTTGTGGCGCGCATCGATGTGGAAAAAGATGGTCGCGGTGAGTTGCGCAACGTCGTGAAGATGGCGGTGGAGCCGGATCAGCCAGATTACTCCCGTGGGGCCACATCTGCTGCACAACGTCCTGCCGCAGCCTATCAAGCATCTCCTGCTGGTAGCGCTCACGCTCAGGCACATACACAGACGCATCGCGCACCTGTCTCGGGCAAACCGAGTTGGGCTCAGTAAGGGGGGGTAATGAAATGTTGGGTCTGCAACAGACAGGCCCGGGGTTTCGGCCACACCGACAACCGTCACGGTGTGGGCAATCCCCGGCGCTACCCAATCGACTGGGTTTTCTGCTCGAAAAAATGTCAGGACACGTTCCATGCGATGTACGGGAACTGGCAGCGCGCGCTCGATGGGCGAATCGATCTGAAGGAGGTACCCATGATCGATCCCTCTGACATTGAACTGGCCTCAATGAAGAAATGCCTTAAGGCATTCGGAGAGTCGGCTGGCGAGATTGGATTCGACAAACCACTGGGCGAGTATTCAGAAGCGGAAGCCCTGCGCGTCATCGATGCCATCGTGACATGCTGGACCGACGCGATGCTGGCGCATCACGAGCAGACGAAATTCCCACCCGTGCGTGGACTGCCACCAACGCCTGATCCTCTGGCCCATCCGTTCGCGGATCTGGAGGATGACTTGCCCTGGGTGGTGGAGGGAGACAAGAAATGATGGATTTCAACTCCACCTCCAGCATCGCTGGCCAGGTCAGCGCGCTGATTGATGCCGGAATGCAGCGTGTGCATGCCAAGCAACGCCCGAGAAGTTACCTCGGCGCCTCACGTTTGGGCGTCTCGTGTGAGCGTGCCTTGCAGTACGAGTTCGCCAAGGCTCCCGTGGATCCTGGGCGTGAGCATCCTGGTCGCTTGCTGCGCATCTTTGAGCGTGGCCATCGTTCTGAGGACAGCATGATCCAGTGGCTGCGTGATGCAGGGTTTGACCTGCGCACGACCAAAGCCAATGGTGAGCAGTTTGGCTTTGCTGCGCTTGATGGCCGCTTGGCCGGACACATTGATGGCGTGATCGTCGGCGGTCCCGATGGCTTTAAGTACCCCGCTTTGTGGGAGAACAAGTGCCTCGGTTCCAAGTCGTGGCGTGACCTCGAGAAGAACAAGCTGGCCATCTCTAAGCCGATCTATCACGCCCAAGTGGTGCTGTATCAGGCTTACCTGGAGCTGCACGAAAACCCTGCGGTTTTCACGGCGGTGAACGCCGACACCATGGAGATCTACACAGAGCTGGTGCCTTTTGATGCGGCGCTTGCGCAGCGCATGTCTGACCGTGCGCTCAAGGTGATCTCTGCAACCGAGGCGGGCGAGCTTCTCGTTCGCGCCTATCAAGACCCCACTCATTTTGAATGCCGGATGTGCGCATGGCAGGACCGATGCTGGAGACAAAACAATGACGGACGTTAATCAAATTCTTACCGAGCGACTGGTCGATGCACGAGAGGCAGCGTTCTGCCTGAAGCTGCCGATGTACTTGCTCACGAACCCCAAAGATCGCCAGCGTCTTGGCCTGCCGCATTACCGCGTCGGCAAGATGGTCCGCTTCAAGGTGAGCGAGCTGATGGCTTGGATGCACGCGCAAGCGCAAGCAGAAGCCGAAGCAAATGCGCAGGGAGAGTCGTCGGATGCTTGATTTCAACGACAACGACTCACCCGAGCACAAGGACACCGAAACCACCCGCGAGCAGTTGCGTGCGGCGCTGATAGCTCGTCTGGAGTCGGTGCTCTGCACACTGTTTCCCGCAGGCAAAAAACGTCGTGGAAAATTTCTGATGGGAGATGTGCTGGGCAGCCCCGGCGACAGCCTTGAGGTGGTGCTCGACGCAGAGAAAGCAGGTCTGTGGACCGATCGCGCTACCGGTGATGGCGGTGACATCTTTGGTCTGATCGCAGCCTACCTGGGCGTCGATGTGCAGACCGACTTTCCTCGGGTGTTGGACTACGCGGCGGATCTGGTTGGCCAGGCAGTACCGACCCAATCCCGTAAAGCCAAGAAAAATGCTCCGGTCGACGAGTTGGGACCAGCCACGGCCAAGTGGGATTACTTTGACCCCACCGGTCATCTGATTGCAGTGGTCTATCGCTATGACCCGCCAGGGGGCAAGAAGGAGTTCCGGCCTTGGGATGCCAAGCGTCGCAAGATGGCTCCACCCGATCCTCGCCCGCTGTACAACCAGCCGGGGATGCTCGCTGCCGAACGAGTGATCTTGGTCGAGGGTGAGAAGTGTGCCCAGGCATTGATCGCAGCTGGAATCACAGCCACGACTGCCATGCACGGGGCCAATGCCCCTGTGGACAAAACCGACTGGTCACCACTTACAGGCAAGGCCATTTTGATCTGGCCCGACCGAGACAAGCCAGGCTGGGAGTACGCCATGACGGCGGCGCAAGCTGTCCTGGATGCGGGCGCGCATTCCTGCGATGTTCTCTTGCCGCCCGATGACAAGGCTGATGGCTGGGACGCTGCCGATGCAATGGACGAGGGCTTTGATGTGACCACGTTCATTGCCTCTGGGCCGCGTATGTGCGTGAAGACCACCAAGGCCATGACGTCTCAGGACGCCACGGTGTGGGCAACCGACGATGCATTGACGTTGGCGTTCACCTCCCGCTATGCAGACGAGTGGCGCTATTGCGCGGCTTGGGGCAAGTGGCTGGTGTGGACCGGTTGCCGCTGGCAACCCGATGAGACATTGATGTCTCATCACCTCATTCGCGCCATCTGCCGTGAGGCCGCGCTCAAGGTGGACTCGCATCGCCTGGCAGCCAAGTTGCTCGCCAGTAGCACCGTGGGTGGTGTCGATCGTATGGCCAGGTCGGATCGCCGTCATGCATCCACCACTGAGGAGTGGGACGCAGACCTGTTCTTGCTCAACACCCCTGGTGGCGTAGTGAACCTCAAGTTGGGCGTCACGCGTCCGCATGACCGTGCAGACCGCATGACCAAGATTGCGACGGCCACGCCAAAGGGTGACTGTCCCCAGTGGAAGGCGTTCTTGAACGACGTGACCGGCGGCGACCTGCTTTTGCAGGAGTACTTGCAGCGCATGGCGGGCTACTGCCTGACCGGTGCAACCAGTGCCCATGCATTGTTCTTCCTGTACGGGACCGGCGCGAACGGCAAGTCGGTGTTCGTGAATACCTTAGCCAGCATCTTGGGCGACTACGCCACGAGCGCACCCATGGACACCTTCATGGATGCCCGGGGCGATCGTCACCCGACCGACCTGGCAGGTCTGCGCGGCGCACGCTTTGTCGCGTCAGTGGAAACCGAGCAAGGCAGGCGCTGGAATGAGTCCAAGGTCAAGGCCATCACGGGTGGTGACAAGGTGTCTGCTCGCTTCATGCGTCAGGACTTCTTCGAGTACATCCCGCAGTTCAAGCTGCTGATCGCAGGCAACCACAAGCCATCGATTCGCAATGTGGATGAGGCGATGAAGCGGCGTCTGCACTTGATCCCCTTCACGGTGACGATCCCGCCCGAGAGGCGTGACGGCAAGCTGACCGAGAAACTGTACGCAGAGCGTGACGGTATTTTGGCCTGGGCGGTCGAAGGGTGCCTCGCGTGGCAACGCGATGGCCTGCGTCCACCCGAGTGCGTGGTATCGGCAACCGAAGAGTATTTCGAAGCGGAAGACGCCCTGGGTCAGTGGATCGAAGAGCGCTGCATTTTGAGCAAGACCCATCGCGAAGGCGTATCGAACCTTTTCACTGATTGGCGTGAGTGGGCCGAGCGTGCTGGCGAGTACGTGGGCTCGATAAAGCGGTTCTCGGAGCTGATGTCGACCCGCAAGTTCGAGAAATGCCGACTGCATGGCGGTGCGCGCGCAATCGCGGGAATCAGTCTACGACCTAAGCCTCATAGCGGCAGTGGCTACCCATACCGAGACGATTGAACCAAACCATGGTGACGGATTTGACAGTCTTACTGATTAACCCCTCACGCGTGCGCGCACACACACGATAGAGGAGTAACCGTGAAACCTGTCCAACCCGTCACCCGATCAAATTCTGGAGATGAAATGAACATGACGATTCTTGCCTTGGACTTGGGCACAACGACTGGATGGGCCTTGATGGATGCAGACGGTCAGATCACAAGTGGAAGTCAATCCTTTAAGCCCCAACGCTTCGAAGGTGGTGGCATGCGATTCCTCAAATTCAAACGCTGGCTCACGGACGTGAAGCAATGCACCACAGGCGTTGACCTGGTCGTGTTTGAAGAAGTACGCAGGCATGTGGGTGTGGATGCCGCCCATGCATACGGTGGCTTCATGGGCCAACTGACAGCCTGGTGTGAGCACCATCAGATCCCCTACGAAGGCATACCGGTCGGCACGATCAAGAAGCATGCAACCGGCAAGGGCAATGCAGGTAAGGAAGAAATGATCGCAAGCGTTCAAGCACGTGGTCACCAACCTGCAGACGACAACGAAGCAGACGCAATTGCATTGGCCTATCTGGCACGCGATCGTCAGACGACACAGGAGGCGTGAGATGAAAGTCCCAGCACAACCGTATCGCTGCGCTCTTGGCAAAGTGCAGCCTGTCGTGACAGATCTGGATGCTGTCAAGCGTTCAGGTTGGCGTGAGCAACACATCCTGGTTGTCTCAGATCAAGACGAACGGCTGGACTTCCTTGAGCGGGAGTTCATTCGTCGTATTGGCGAGCGCCTCTATGGTTCAGGAGGTAAGCATGGATAGAAAACCTATATGGGGCATGGATGATGTGGAAGCCCGGTTTCTTGACGCCGCTCATACGGCCTACCGACTTCCACCCGTCCGCGTTCAGGGTTACAACAATCCATGGATGTCACTGGCCATGCAAACACCCTCTCGTTACCCAGATACCGAGCGGGTGTACAGGCCAATGAGCCCAAGCCCTGAGGCAATTGAAAGAATGCTGGAGACCATGAAGTGGGTCCAATGGCTTGAGATAGACCAGAGGCATTTAGTCTGGATGCGTGCCAAGAGATATGGCTGGCATCAGATCGGTCGTCGATTTGCGTGTGACAGGACCACTGCTTGGCGACGTTGGCAACGAGCGTTGCAGACGGTGGCAGATCAACTCAACGCCTTGGGTATTTCACAGAGGAAATTAGAGGGAATTGGAGAGGTTGATATGTAGTGCGGGCGTGAGGTGGTGGGTGAGCGAATTTAGCCCTTGCAACAAATCATCCCATTTGAGCGTACATTTTCAGCTACGGTGTGGAAAGGAGTGCAAGACATTCCTTTCCACTTTTCATTTCTGCTTCCTGTTGGCGCATTCACTGCGATCAAGGGCAGCACTACTCCCCTGATTTGCTCATGAAACCCGAGATCCAAATGGTCCCGGTCGATTCGCTCATCCCGTATGCGCGAAATGCCCGCACCCACAGTGAAGAACAAATCGCCCAGATCGCTGCCAGCATTCGTGAGTTCGGTTGGACCAATCCAATCTTGACTGACGGCGACAAGGGCGTGATCGCTGGCCACGGCCGTTTGGCTGCTGCCAGAAAACTTGAATTAGCAGAGGTGCCCGTCATTGAGCTGGGCCATCTGAGTCCTGAACAAAAGAAGGCCTACATCCTGGCCGACAACCGAATCGCGTTGAACTCGGGTTGGGATGAAGAGTTACTCAAGCTCGAATTGCAAGAGCTTCAAGGCGTGGATTTTGATCTCGACTTGCTCGGCTTTGGGGACGATGAGATTGAGCGCCTGCTAAATGGTGATCAAGTAGGCGGTGGTTTGACCGAAGATGATGCAATCCCAGAAGCACCAGTAGATCCCGTATCCAGAACTGGGGACTTGTGGATTCTCGGCAACCACCGCCTCCTGTGTGGCGACTCAACGGTCTTGTCAGATGTGGAACGCCTCATGGGTGGGCAACTCGCGGACATGGCATTCACCGATCCGCCCTACAACGTGGACTATGGCAACAGCGCCAAGGACAAGATGCGGGGCAAAGATCGACGTATCCTCAACGACGCCTTGGGCGACGGCTTCTACCAATTTCTGTACGACGCCTGCCTTAACTTGCTGGTGGTGACCAAAGGAGCCTGCTACGTCTGCATGAGCTCCTCAGAACTGCACACGCTACAAAAAGCATGGATTGATGCAGGCGGCAAATGGTCTACTTTCATCATCTGGGCCAAGAACACTTTCACCCTTGGCCGATCGGACTATCAACGTCAGTACGAACCTATCCTGTACGGATGGAAACAAGGCGTTGATCACTTCTGGTGTGGTGACCGCGATCAGTCGGATATCTGGAATTACAACAAGCCTCGGGTCAATGACTTGCACCCGACCATGAAACCGGTCGAGCTGGTCGAGCGGGCCATCAAGAATTCGTCCAAGAGCCGGGACATCGTGCTGGACCTCTTCGGTGGCTCGGGCACCACCCTGATTGCCTGTGAGAAGACCGGGCGTCAGGCACGGCTCATGGAACTCGATCCAAAGTTCGTGGATGTGATCGTCAAGCGCTGGGAGGAGTACACCGGTCAGCAGGCGGTGCGCTCGGAGGATGGCGTGAAGTTTGCCGAGCTGACCACCAGTGCTGGCGATGCACCGGTGCAAGAGACCCCTGCGGGGCAGGGCTCCTGATCTTAATTGCCCGGGAAATTCGGGTGCAGATCAGCCCAAGCGAGCGACGTACCGGGCGTAATCCCCGCCGGATGGGTCTATGAAGAGGTAAGGACGACCTGGGGCGTGGACCATTACGCACAGTCTGCCGTTGCCGATGTAGCCGCCTTTGCCCTTGAGCCAGTCGCGTGACATCAATAGGTTCATCGCAAAGCCGTCGAATTCCTCAGCAGTCATCTCGCGGGTGTCGGAGACATAGACCGTGTAGTCACCGTAAGCGGCGATTTCTGTGATGTCAGCGGGTTTTCTGCCAAAGGGTAGTCGGATGCCCAGTTCATCTACTTCGATGCTCTTGCCGTCGAAATTCACGGTGATTGGCTTTCGCTCGATGGTGATCGTCAATGTTTTCATAGGCGGCTCAAACGGTTTCGGTGGTGATGTGGTACTTGCGGTCCTGCCCATCGGTCTTGTCTGACACGATGTTCAGGCCCAGTTTCTTTTTCAGGGCGCCTGCCATGGCACCTCGCACGGTGTGCTGCTGCCAGCCGGTGGCCTGAACCATCTCGGCCAGGCTTACGCCCTCTGGGCGTTTGAGCAACTCGATCAGGGTGGCCTGTTTGGTGCCCTCGCGCTGCTTGGGTGGTTGCTGAGGGGTCAAGCCAATCGATTCCAGGCCTGCGGTGGAAATCACGAACTGCGTGTTGCCCTCGGGAGTCTTGTTGTGTGGGGCAATCAGTCCTGCGTTGCCCAGGGCGGTGAGCACCTTGATGAGTGCGCCGCCTTTGAGGTTGGCCGGGAAGTCGGTCAACAGTTTTTGAGGATGCTTGGCCGCTGCTTCGAGCAGGCTGCGCTGGGTGTCCGTGAGTTTCATTTCTTGCCTTTCGATGTTGTTGATGTGTTTTGTGCTGCTGCGATCCCTGCGGCGTAGGCGGCTTCAAGGGCGCTCTTGACCGCCCAGACCGAGACGTCATGAAAGTCCAGCCGATCGCGGTGCTGGGTCTCCAGCGTTTCGATGAACAGATGGTCGAGCGCGATCTTCTCGATGACTTTTTGTTTGTCGGGTTGTTTCATGGTTCGGGTCCTCATGCGTTGTGGATCTGATTGGCTTTGTCAAAACCAACCCACTGGCCTTGCTTGTCCAGGCCCCGGTTGGCGAGTTCCTTGCGGGCAAGGTTGTTGAGGTCAAGCTCGCCGTTGGCGACTGCGACCAGGACCTTGTTCAGGGCGAGCTGGATGAATCCAAGCTCGTCGAGGGTGAAGGTGGTGGCGGCTTCGGTGGTCATTGCAATCTCCTGTGTGCGTTGCGATGTAGAGCATTGACGCTCTGATTCAAGAAGAAGCCAAGTTGATTTCGCGACGTGTCGCTTATTCCTTGAAAGTTGATTGAGATGCCAAGAAGTGCGCCTACTCCTTGCAGATACCCGGGATGTATGGCTGTGCTCTCAACGCCTGGCTACTGCGCCGCCCACCGTGCGCTTGTTCATCGGGATTACGGGCGCGCAAGGCGTAGTTTTGATACCGAGGTCGGGTTCTATCAATCGGCAAATTGGCGGCGCTTGCGTGCCAGTCTCCTGCGCCTGCACCCCCTTTGCCGGGCGTGTGCTGACCAAGGGCTAACGGTCGCTGCAACGGTGGTTGACCACGTTGTACCGATCAAAGACGGTGGTGCGCGCCTGGATGCAGCCAATCTGCAAGCACTGTGTGTGCCTTGCCATAACCGCAAGACGGCTGCGGAGACTTCGCGGCGCAGTGCAGGGGGGTAGGGGGTCTGAATCTCTACGTTTGGTACCCAAAGATGCGTGCGCTTGCGCAATTTTTTGCGCGTGCAAATTGAAATTCTTTTTTTTAGTCCACATGGCCGGTCGTAAACCCCTTCCCGTTGCAGTCAAGAAGATCAAGGGGACGCTGCAAAAGTGCCGCACCAACCCCA
>Ga0228701_1000324_pt1 | contig 42181 bp, 37 predicted proteins | sample McNCre117_Aug_MG_2_FD_178017 | JGI IMG/M metagenome (GOLD analysis project Ga0228701, IMG submission 178017) | Freshwater microbial communities from McNutts Creek, Athens, Georgia, United States - 11-17_Aug_MG | ecosystem: Environmental > Aquatic > Freshwater > Creek | place: USA: Georgia... | reverse complement strand
CCAATTTGTTTTCACGCACCACAGCGCGTTGGGCGTCGTTGACTTGCTCTTTGGTGAAGGGCAGGTTCATGCGCAGAATTTTGGCGCTGTTGAACAGGCGGTCGGTGTGCTCTTGCAAACGGAACACCGCTGTGCCTTGCTCGGTTTTGTAAGCACGCACGCCCTCAAACGCGCCGCAACCGTAGTGCAGGGTGTGGCTCAACACGTGGATCTTGGCATCACGCCAGTCGACCATGTGGCCGTCCATCCAGATTTTGCCGTCACGGTCAGACATGGAAGAGGGAATCACGACGCTCATGGGGTTTCCTTTGGACTTGTGTGGTGAGTTCGCCAAGTGGCGTAAATGGTCATTTTAGCGAGCCCAACACGGACTCGGCTGACACGCGGGTTGCTGTGCTTAATCGTTGGCCGATTCCGTGACAGGCTCGACATCGGTGGCCTGGAACGGACGGTCCAAAGTCCAGCTTTGCAGCTTGCCTTGCGCAAACACGCAGCGCACCACCGATTGGCTGCCATCGCGCCAGCTGAACACTTCGGGTTGCACATCTTTGGCGGTTTCGAGCTGGCCCAAGGCGCGGGTCATGGCCACCACGTGCATCAGGCTCACGCCGGGCTTGAGCTTGGCGTTGAGCATGACCGCGCTGTCCACAAAACCAATGGGGCGATTGCTGGCCCGCTTCATGATTTGCACCAAACGGGTGAAGTACAGCAGCAACCACATGACGCCGCCGGTCACCACCATGGCAATGCCCATCCAACCCCAGCTTTGCCAGGCCCAGGCGGTCAAGCCCACGGCCCCGATCGGCACCAAAATTCTTTGAAAGTTCATCTGACTATTGTCTCAGGCTCTCATGGGCACTCAAGGAGCCACAAACGTGACTTCTACGTAGCCCTAGGTGGCCTTAGCCCAGTTCACGCACCAAGTTGATCGCCTCGTCCACGCGCTCGACCGCATGCACCGTCATGCCCTCGATCGGTTTTTTGGGCGCATTGGCTTTGGGAATCACCGCCACGGTGAAGCCCAATTTGGCGGCTTCTTTCAAACGCTCTTGGCCGCGCGGCGCTGGACGCACCTCGCCCGCCAAGCCCACTTCGCCAAAGGCGATGAAACCTTGCGGCAGTGGCTTGCCGCGCAAGCTGCTTTGGATCGACAACAACACCGCCAAGTCGGCCGCTGGCTCGCTGATGCGCACGCCACCCACGGCGTTCACAAACACGTCTTGGTCCATGCACGCCACACCGGCGTGACGATGCAGCACGGCCAGCAACATGGCCAAACGGTCGCGGTCCAAGCCCACACTCAAGCGGCGCGGTGACGGCCCCCCGCTGTCCACCAAGGCTTGAATCTCCACCAACATCGGGCGCGTGCCTTCAAGCGTCACCAACACACAGCTGCCAGGCACGGGATCTGAGTGCTGGCTCAAGAAAATGGCGCTGGGGTTGCTCACGCCCTTCAGGCCTTTTTCGGTCATGGCAAAGACGCCAATTTCGTTCACCGCCCCAAAGCGGTTTTTGATCGCGCGCACGAGCCGATAGGTGGAGTGGGTGTCGCCCTCAAAGTACAGCACGGTATCGACCATGTGCTCGAGCACACGCGGGCCTGCCAGCGCTCCTTCTTTGGTGACGTGACCCACCAACACAACCGCCGTGCCGGTGGACTTGGCCATGCGCGTGAGGTGGGAGGCGCATTCACGCACCTGCGCCACCGAGCCAGGAGCGCTGGTGAGCTGGTCGGAGTACACGGTTTGGATGGAGTCCATCACCACCACGGCGGGTTGCAACTTGTCGACGGTGGCGAGAATTTTTTCAAGCTGCGTTTCGGCCACCACTTGCACTTGGCTGTGATCCAGCCCCAAACGACGCGAGCGCAAAGCCACCTGCGAGGCCGACTCTTCGCCCGTCACATACAAGGTGCTCATGCCACTGCGTTGCAAACCGTCCATGGCTTGCAAGATCAAGGTCGATTTGCCAATGCCCGGATCGCCACCGATCAGCACCACACCGCCTTCGACCATGCCGCCACCCAACACGCGGTCGAGTTCTTCTTGGCCCGTGGGTGTGCGCGCCACGTCTTGTGCTTCGATGTCCGAGAGGATGGCCACTTCAGAAGCTGGGGCCAGGGCCGCCATGCCAGCGTAGCGGTTTTTGGTCGCCGCACCGCTGTCGACCACGCTTTCGATCAAGGTGTTCCACGCATTGCAACTCGGGCACTTGCCCAACCATTTGGCGCTGATGCCGCCGCAGTCGGTGCAGGTGTATTGGGTTTTTTCTTTGGCCATGGTCGAAATGATACTGGATAAACAAACAGTATTGGCGTTTTTTCAGGGTAAGTCCTGAGTGCGCAAGCCGCATCCACGCTTGGCTTCGGCGTTTAATTTATTTAACATGCTAAATAAATTAACGCCACACCCCCATGTCCAAGCCCTTTGCCCATCGCAACCTGCCGCGCCTGCTGCTGCAAGCGCGCGAGTCGGTGATGGCGCACACCCGCCCAGGGTTGCGCGACCAAGGCTTGAGCGATCAGCAGTGGCGGGTGTTGCGCGTGCTCGGTGAAGACCACGGCAACGGCGGCGCCGGGGTAGAAACCGGGCGCATCGCGCGCGAGGCCTTCATCATCGGTCCCAGCCTGAGCGGCGTGCTCACCCGCATGGAGCGCGACGGTCTGATCGCACGCCAACGCGATCCCAGCGACCAACGCCGAACCGTGGTACGCGCCACGCCTAAGGGGCTGGCGCGCGTGAGTACGTTGTCGCAAACCATCGAAGCCCATTACCAATGGATGGAAAAGAACTTGGGCAAAGCCAAATTGCAACAGCTCTACAGCTTGCTCGACGAAGTGATCGCGCTGGAAACCCCCAGCGCCATTGCGCCGCAGTGAATTCCGCCGCCGTCAACACCAATCCACCTATTTTTCACACCCAGCCCCACGCATGAGCACTTCTGAACTTCCGATTCACGGCACCGTCTACGGCGTGCTGCTGAACGCGCACGCTGAATGGCAAAGCGCCAACGCGCTGATGCACGAAGCGCCCTACAAAGCCCCGCCCGCAGCCCCCGTGCTGTATGTGAAAACCGCCAACACTTGGTCGGCCCACGACAGTGCGATTCCCGTACCCGCCGATGTCCCTCTTGTCGAAATCGGTGCCACCTTGGGCGTGGTGCTGGGCGTGCCCAACACCCACGGCGAGCCCAGCCATGTGCGCGGCTTTGTGTTGCTCAACGATGTGTCGCTGCCGCACAGCGTGCAAGCGCAAGGCTTTTACCGCCCGCCGGTGAAGTTCAAAAACTTGGACGGTTTTTTGGGCGTGGGCCCCACGCTCTTGCCCGCCGCCGATGTAGCCGATGCCAATGCCTTGACCTTGGAAGTGCGCATCAATGGCAGCTTGCGCCAAACCGTGGACCTGCGCCAGATGCGTCGCCCACTCACACAGCTGCTGGCCGATGTGAACGACTTCATGACCTTGCAAGCCGGCGATGTGCTGATGCTGGGCCTGGACATTTGCACCGACGGCCCGGATGCGGGCCACCGCCCCCACGCCCGGGTGGGTGATGTGATTGAGATCCAAGCCCCTGGCCACGCAGGCCTGGGTGTGATGCGCCACACCTTGGTCGCAGCCCCTGCTTTGGAGATGCCTGTATGACACAGCACCACGCTTACAAACACGCCCGCGTGGTCTACCAAGGCCACACCGTCGATGCCACCGAGCAAGACGGTCAACTGCTGCTGGCCGACGGCCGCTTGGTGGCGTTCGACCAGGTGCAATGGCTGCCACCCTTGGCGCCGGTGGCGCGCCCGCGCACCGTGATTGCCTTGGGGCTGAACTATGCCGACCATGCCAAAGAGCTGGCCTTCAAAGAACCGCCCAAAGAGCCACTGGCCTTTGTCAAAGGTGAGGCCTCGTTCATCGGCCACCAGCAGCTGACCCTGCGCCCTGGCGATGTGCAGTTCATGCACTACGAATGCGAGCTGGCCGTGGTGATTGGCCGCACCGCGCGCCGGGTGAAAAAAGAAGACGCCTACGACTATGTGCGCGGCTACACGGTGGCCAACGACTACGCCATCCGCGACTACTTAGAGAACTGGTACCGCCCCAATCTGCGGGTGAAAAACCGCGACACCTGCACACCCATTGGCCCCTGGCTGATCGATGCCGCCCATGTGCATGCCGAATACGGCGACCCCATGAACTTGGCACTGCAAACCACCGTCAACGGCCAAGTCACGCAAAGCGGCAACACCCGCGACATGATTTTTGATGTGCCCACCCTGATCGCCTACTTCAGCCGTTTCATGACGCTGAACCCCGGCGACGTCATCTTGACCGGCACGCCCGATGGCGTGGTGGATTGCCAACCCGGTGACGTGATCGTCACCGAAATCGAAGGCATTGGCACGCTGACCAACACCATCGCGCTCGCCCCGCGCTGAATCGCAACGCCCGCCCACGCACACAAGCGACGCACCTCTTACAACCGAAACGGACACACCGCCATGTCACACATCCAACACCTCATCAACGGTCAGCACGTCAGCAACGGCCAAACATTTGAAACCATCAACCCGGCCACCCAAGACGTACTGGCCGAAGTCGCGGCCGGTGGCAGCGACGAAGTCAACGCCGCTGTCGCCGCAGCCAAAGCGGCGTTTCCCAAATGGGCCAACACGCCCGCGCCCGAACGCGCCAAGGTGATTCGCAAACTCGGCGACCTGATTGCCAAGCACGTGCCCGAGATTGCGCAAACCGAAACCAATGACTGCGGACAAACCATCTCGCAAACAGGCAAGCAACTCATTCCGCGTGCGGCCGACAACTTCTACTACTTCGCCGAAATGTGCACCCGCGTGGACGGCCACACCTACCCCACGCCCACCCACCTGAACTACACGCTGTTTCACCCTGTCGGCGTGTGCGCGCTGATCAGCCCCTGGAACGTGCCGTTCATGACCGCCACGTGGAAGGTCGCACCCTGCTTGGCCTTTGGCAACACGGCCGTGCTCAAGATGAGCGAGCTCTCGCCCCTGACCGCTGCGCGCCTGGGCGACTTGGCCTTGGAAGCCGGCATTCCCGCAGGCGTGCTCAACCTGGTGCACGGCTACGGCCAAGACACAGGCGAGCCTTTGGTGGCGCACCCCGATGTGCGCGCCATCTCGTTCACTGGCTCCACCGCCACAGGCAACCGCATTGTCAAAACTGCGGGTTTGAAAAAGTTCAGCATGGAGCTCGGGGGCAAGAGCCCGTTCGTGATTTTTGAAGACGCCGATTTGGACCGCGCCTTGGACGCCGCCATCTTCATGATCTTCAGCAACAACGGCGAGCGCTGCACGGCGGGCAGCCGCATCTTGGTGCAGCAAAGCATTTACGCCGACTTTGTGGCCAAGTTCACCGAGCGTGCCAAACGCATCACGGTGGGCGATCCGCTGGACGAAAAAACCATCGTCGGCCCCATGATTTCCAAAGCGCATTTGGCCAAGGTGAAAAGCTACATCGAACTCGGCCCCAAAGAAGGTGCCACCTTGCTGTGCGGTGGCTTGGACCGCCCCAGCTATGCGCCTGAGTTGTCGGAGCGCGTGAAAAACGGCAACTTCGTGTGGCCCACCGTGTTTGCCGATGTGGACAACCGCATGAAGATCGCGCAAGACGAAATCTTCGGCCCGGTGGCCTGCTTGATTCCGTTCAAAGACGAAGCCCATGCGATTGAATTGGCCAACGACATTGCCTACGGTTTGAGCAGCTATGTGTGGACCGAAAACATTGGCAAGGCCCACCGCGTGGCTGCCGCCGTGGAAGCCGGCATGTGCTTTGTGAACAGCCAAAACGTGCGCGACCTGCGCCAACCTTTTGGCGGCACCAAGGCCAGCGGCACGGGCCGCGAAGGCGGCACTTGGAGTTACGAGGTGTTTTGCGAACCCAAGAACGTGGCGGTGTCATTGGGCAGTCACCACATCCCGCACTGGGGGACGGCATGAAGCCGTTCCCCTTCGGGGATGCTATGGCTCCCCCCACCCAACCCTCCCCCTCCGGGGAGGGCTTTTCCAGAAGGCAACTGCTGCTGGGCACAGCAGCCGTGGCCCTGCCCTGGGCAGCCCAAGCGCAAACACCAGGTTGGCCCGCCAAGCCCATCCGGTTGATCGTGCCCTTCCCGCCCGGTGGCACCACCGATGTGGTGACACGTCTGGTGGCCACTGAGCTCAGCAAGTCGCTGGGCCAAAGCGTGGTAGTCGACAACAAGCCTGGCGCGGGCACGGTGCTCGGTGTGGACCTCGCGGCCAAATCGCCTGCCGATGGCTACACCTTGGTCACCGTGGCCAACAGCTTTTGCGTCAACCAGACGCTGGTGAAAAACCTGCCCTACGACGGTCTGCGTGACCTGCGACCCGTTGGCCTGATGGGCATGTCCGAGCATGTGCTGGTCACTTACCCAGGTAGCGGCTTAAAAACCGTGGCCGAACTGATTGCGGCTGCCAAGAAACAGCCGGGCAAGCTCAGCTACGCCTCGTTTGGTGCGGGCACGTCGGCGCATCTGGCAGGCGCCATGCTCGAAGCGCAAGCAGGCATCGAGATGATCCACGTGCCCTACAAGGGCCAGGCCCCCGCACTCAACGACGTGATCGGCGGCCAAGTCACGGTGATGTTTGGCAACTGGCCCGAGTTTCGCCAGCATGTGCAAAGCGGCAAACTCGTTGCCTTGGGGCTGGCCACGGCCAAACGCTCGCCGCTGGCACCTCAGATCGCCACACTCGCCGAGCAGGGCCTGGCGATTGAGTCGAATTCGTGGAACGGCATTCTCACGCGCAGCGGCACGCCCGACGTGGTCGTGCAGCGTTTGAACACGGAGATCAACAAAGCCTTGCAGGCCCCGGCCGTGGTGCAGGCGTTTGCGGACGGCGGCATTGTGTCGCTGGCGGGCACGCCCGATCGGTTTGCCAGCTTCATCCGCAGCGAGACCGACAAATACGCGCAGGTGATCCGCAAGGCGGGGATCACGTCGGATGTTTGAGATGTTGATGTGCCCATGTTTCTCTCAAGGCGCTGTGCTGGTGCGTGTTGCGTCATGTTCATGCTTAGGGTTTGGCGAGATGGGCTGGGCGGGACGTTGGGCTCCGCTCATGTCCCCCGGGGCGGGCTGGGCCCGCCCCTCCTCCTTTACTTCGCTGCGCCCAACATCCCGCCCAACCCATCGACGAGGTGTGAGCGCACTGACGCTTGGATACCTGATTTGCCGCCCAAAGGTGAGGCTGGGTATCTGCCATAGCGAAGTAAAGGGGGAGGGATTTGCACCGCAAATCCCGGAGGACATGAGCGGCGGCAGATGCCCAGCCTCACCGTCACACGCCAACGCCAAAAACAGCACCGAAGCCATCACCAAAGCAAGCACACCCACACACCGCAAGGAACCGCCATGGGCCAACTAGCACTCGCCGCCAAAATCACCCACGTGCCCAGCATGTACCTGAGCGAAATTCCCGGCCCACGTTTTGGCACGCGCCAAAGCGCCATCGACGGCCACAAGGAAATCAGCCGCCGCTGCCGCGCGCTCGGCGTGGACACGCTGGTGGTGTTCGACACCCACTGGCTGGTCAACGCGAACTACCACATCAACTGCGCACCCCACTTTAAGGGCAGCTACACCAGCAACGAGCTGCCGCACTTCATCAACCACATGGCGTTCGAGTCGCCGGGCAACCCTGAGCTCGGCCACCTGCTGGCCAAAGTGGCCAACGAACACGGGGTGGAAACCCTGGCGCACGACAACACCACGCTCGACCCCGAATACGGCACCCTGGTGCCGCTGCGCTACATGAACGAAGACCAGCACTTCAAAGTGGTGTCGGTCTCGGCCCTGTGCATGGTGCATTACCTCAACGACAGTGCGCGTCTGGGTTGGGCCATGCGCGAAGCCGTGGAAAAGCATTACGACGGCAAGGTGGCATTTTTGGCCAGTGGCTCACTCAGCCATCGCTTTGCACAAAACGGCTTGGCGCCCGAGTTTGCCCACAAGATTTGGAGTCCTTTCTTGGAGCAACTCGACAAGCAAGTGCTGCAGATGTGGGCCAACCGCGAATGGAAAGCCTTTTGTGAGATGCTGCCCGAATACGCCAGCAAGGGCCATGGCGAAGGCTTCATGCACGACACGGCCATGTTGCTGGGCGCTTTGGGTTGGACGGGTTATGACGGTGCGGCTGAGATCGTCACACCGTACTTCGGTGCCAGCGGCACTGGCCAGCTCAACGCGATTTTTGACGTGACACCGCAAAGCGGCGCGCTGGTGCCCGCTCCCGTGGCCAGTAGCGCCGAAGGCTACACCGCCATCAGCACACGCCTGTAAGTCATGCATTTGTGAGAACACCATGCCCCACCTTGTGATCCTCTACACCGGCCAACTCGACCTCGAAACCGACATGGGCGTGCTGTGCCGCAGCTTGGCCGACGCCATGCTCACCGTGCAAGACGAGTCCGGCAAACACGTATTTCCCACGGGCGGCACCCGCGTGCTGGCCTACCCCGCCGCGCACTATGCCGTGGCCGATGGCGGTGCGGCAGGCCGTCAAGCCGCGCTGTTCACGCACAACCCACAGAGCGGCCCCCATGGTTCGGGGGACTCCAGCGACTACGCCTTTGTTTACCTCAACCTGCGCATGGGCCGTGGGCGCAGCGAAGCCACGCAGCAACACGCCGGCCAAACCCTGATCGACGTCACCCAAGCGCACTTTGCCGATCTGTTTGCCAAGCGCCACATTGGCATCACGCTGCAAGTGGATGTGGGCGCCGAAGTGTTCGACGCCAAGCACAGCAACTTGCATCCGCTGTTCAACAAATCCTGACCTCTCTCTTTGCAAAGGCTCCCATGTTTGATGACTCCTTGATCCAGCAACTCGCCGCCGAGTTGAACCAATCCGAAAAATCGGGCGTGCAAATTGAGCACTTCTCCAAACGTTTTCCCGGCATGACCATTGAGGACGGCTATCGCATCAACCGCGCATGGATGGCCCTCAAGCTCGCCGAAGGCCACCAAGTGATGGGCCACAAGATTGGCTTGACCAGCCGTGCCATGCAGCAAGCCAGCCAAATTGACGAGCCGGACTATGGCACCTTGCTCGAGCACATGCGCTACACCTGCACACCCGGTCAGGTGTTGGACATTCCGATCAAGAATTTCATCGCCCCACGTGTTGAAGTCGAGCTGGCCTTTGTGCTCAAGCACGAACTGCGCGGCCCCGACGTGACCGTGGCCCAAGTGCTGGCCGCCACCGACTATGTGACACCCGCGATCGAGATCATCGACTCGCGCATTGAACAGTTCGACCGCCACACCAAGGTGATGCGCAAAGTGTTCGACACCATCAGCGACAACGCGGCCAACGCGGGCATCGTGCTGGGCGGCGCCCACGTTGACCCACACACGACCAACCTGCCCTGGTGCGGTGCGGTGCTGCGCCAAAACGGCGTGGTGGAAGAAACCGGCTTGGCTGCTGGCGTGCAAGGCGACCCCGCGATTGGCGTGGCTTGGCTGGCCAACAAACTCGCGCCCTGGGGCGAACACCTGCACGCCGGCGAGGTGGTGCTGGCGGGCTCGTTCACGCGTCCCGTGGGTGCCAAGGTCGGCGACGTGTTTGAGGCAGACTACGGCCCATTGGGTTGCTTGCAATTTCGCTTTGTGTAAGGCGCGTTTTTCTAAGCAAATTCATTGCAACCCGCCGCCAACATCGACTTCGTTTCTACATCGTTCAACCTTCTTCAACCTACTTTTCACACGGTCACACCATGCAAACACCTGTCAACGCTTTCAAACACGCCCTTCACAACAAGCAAGCCCAAATCGGTTTATGGATGGGTTTGGGCAACGCCGTCTCGGCCGAAATTTGTGCCGGTGCAGGCTTTGATTGGCTGGTGCTCGACGGCGAGCACGGCCCCAACGACCTGACCACCTTGCTCGCACAACTGCAAACTGTGGCCGCCTATCCCGGTGCCAACCCCGTGGTGCGCGTGCCGCACGACCACCCTGCCTTGCTCAAACAAATTTTGGACATTGGCGCGCCCACCGTGTTGGTGCCCATGGTCGACACCGCCGAGCAAGCAGCCGCCATCGTCAAAGCCTGCCGCTACCCACAAGACGACGGCAAGGGCGGCATTCGCGGCATGGCCGGCACCCGCGCCGCACGCTGGGGCCGCTACCCCAACTACGGCAAGGAAGCCAACGCGCAAGTGTGCGTGTTGGTGCAAGCCGAAACCCGTGAAGCGCTGAAAAACCTCGACGCAATTGCCGCCACCGATGGCGTGGACGGTGTGTTCATCGGCCCGGCCGATTTGTCGGCCTCGATGGGCCACATCGGCAACCCCATGCACCCCGAAGTGCAAGGCGCGATTGAAGACGCGATTGCGCGCATCCGCAAAGCCGGCAAAGCCCCTGGCATCTTGATGGCCGACGAAACCTTGGCCCGCCATTACCTGTCGCTCGGCGCCTTGTTTGTGGCGGTCGGCGTGGATGCGGTGATCTTGGCGCGTCAAACCTCGGCGCTGGCCGCCAAGTTCAAAGACAGCCTGCCCACGGCCAACCCCGCCAACGACAAAGGCCGTGTGTACTGACCGCACCCTTACCGTGCATCGCTAGGAGTTCGCCATGACACAACCACACCGCTTTCACCCCGACGAATGGGCTGCCCGCGTGCAGCTCGCGGCCTGTTACCGCGTCTTTGCCATGCTGGGCTGGACCGAGATGATCTACAACCACATCACCGTGCGCGTGCCTCCCAGCGTGAGCGGCGATGAGAAGCAGTTTTTGATCAACCCCTTTGGCCTGCACTACAGCGAAGTGACGGCCAGCAATTTGGTGAAGATCAACCTCCAAGGCCAGGTGCTTGACGGCTCCACCCACCGCGTCAACCCGGCGGGTTTTGTGGTCCACGCCACCTTGCACGCGGGCATTGAGGGCGCGCACTGCGTGATGCACACCCACACCACAGCCGGCGTGGCGGTGGCCTGTTTGCAAGGCGGTTTGTCGCAAAGCAATTTTTATTCGGCACAGCTGCACGACATGGTGGCGTACCACGACTTCGAGGGCATCACCATTCACGCCGACGAGGGGCCGCGCGTGCTCAAAAGCATTGGCAGCAAGCAAGCCGTGATCTTGCGCAACCACGGCCTGTTGGCCTGGGGCAGCACCTTGCCTGAGACCTTTGCGATTTTGTGGACCCTGCAACGTGCTTGCGAAATCCAGCTCGCCACTTTGAGCATGGGCGCGCCGATTGCGGTGCCCGAGGCGATTGCGGCCAAATGCACGCGTGACTCGCTGCAGTTTGACAACCAACACGGTGGCGCCGGCGTCGACGTGTTTGATGCGCTGGTGCGTCAAGTGGATCGCATTGACACGAGCTACCAACAATGACCTTCTCCAAAATTTGCATTTACGGCGCAGGCGCCATTGGCGGTTGGATCGGCGCACGGCTGGCGCAGCAGCCCGGTGTGGAACTCTCGGTGGTGGCACGCGGTGCCACGCTGGTGGCGTTGCAGCAGCACGGGTTGCGTTTGCACATGACGACACCCAATTCAGCTGGTGCGACGGGTGCAGGCTCCCATGCTTCGGCACCGCCTGCAGCGCCCATCAGCGTCGCTGTAAAAACCAGCGCACAGCCTGCCGATTTGGGGGTGCAAGACCTGGTGGTCATTGCCGTCAAAGCGCCGGCCTTGGCCGAGGTCGCACAACACATTGCGCCACTCCTGGGCCCACACACGGTGGTGCTCACTGCCATGAACGGCGTGCCGTGGTGGTTCTTGCAAGGTTTTGGCGGCACACATGCCAACACGCCGTTGGCCAGTGTGGACCCACAAGGTCGGATCGCCCAGGCCATTCCTGCGCAGCACGTCATTGGCTGCGTGGTGCATGCCAGTTGTTCGTTGCGTGGTCCGGCCGAGGTGCAGCATCACTTTGGCAATGGCTTGATCATCGGCGAGCCCTCGGGCGCGTTGAGCGCGCGCGCGCAAGCGCTGCACGCGCGGTTGCAAAGCGCGGGCTTTGACGCCACGCTGTCGCCGCAGATTCAAAAAGACACTTGGTACAAGCTGTGGGGCAATATGACGGTCAACCCCGTCAGCGCTTTGACGGGTGCCACCACGGACAAAATCTTGAAGGACCCGCTGGTGCGCAACTTCATCTCGCAAGTGATGTTGGAAGCCAAAGCGATTGGTACGGCCATCGGCATCCCGATCGATCAGCAACCGGAGGACCGCCATGCGGTCACGCGCAAGCTGGGGGCGTTCAAAACGTCGATGCTGCAAGACGTGGAGGCGCGCCGTGCGGTAGAGCTAGATGCTTTGGTGGGCGCGGTGCGGGAGCTGGGGCAGATCACGGGTGTGGACACGCCGTTCACCGATGCTTTGCTGGGATTGGCGCGGTTGCACGCGCAAGGGTTGGGGCTTTATCCAGCTTCTCAGGGTTGACGTGACTGCCAATGCGGCCAGAGCACATTGAGCGCCAATCCGCCCATCACCAAACCAGCGGCCATCAATTTCCACGCGGGTAGGGGCTCGGCCAGCAACAGGGCCGAAGCACCCATACCGAATACGGGCACGAGCAAGGCCATGGGCGTGATGGTGGACGCCGGGTTACGCGCCAGCAACCAACCCCAGGCGGCGTAACCAAACAAGGTGTTGCCCCAGGACTGCCAAGCCACGGCGATCCAAGTGAACACATCGGCATCCAACACCCCCGCTTGCATGGCGGGCCAGCCTTCGGTGAGGAAGGACAAAACCAACAAGGGCGGCACGGCAAACACGCTGGACCACACCACATAGGCCAACATGTTCACGGGTCCAGCTTGCTTGCCGACCATATTGCCCAACGACCATCCCAGCGCAGCCAGGAGTACGAGTCCCAAGCCCAACCACGTGGTGTTGGCGTCGGTGTGGGCACCAATCACGGCAATGCCCGTGACGGCCAGCGTCAAAGCCACCCACTGAAAGGCACGCACGCGCTCACCGGTCAAGCGCATGGACAAGGCGATGGTGAAAAACACCTGGGTCTGCACCACCAGCGAGGCCAAGCCCGGTGCAATGTGGCCATTGACGGCCCAATACAAAGCGCCGAACTGCACCAAACCAATCAACAAACCATAAGCCGCCAAATTGCGCAGCGGCACGGCGGGGCGCGGCAAAAAAAATGCAGCGGGTAAAAACGCCAACGAGAAACGCAAGGCCGCAAACAAAAAGGGGGGCAAATGCCCCAATGCATTTTTGATGACCACAAAGTTGCTGCCCCACACCGCCACGACGGCAAGCGCCAGCAAGAAATGGCGCACGGACAAAGTGTGGTGCATCACATCAATCTTGGGTAAAGCCCACGCGCGCCGAAACGGCACACATCAACTCGTAGCCCACGGTGCCTGCGGCTTGGGCCACCTCGTCAATGGGCAGCACAGCGCCGTTGCTGGCGCGCCCCCACAAGGTGACTTCCGTGCCAAAGCCCGCTTGTGGACAGGGCGTGAGGTCGACCGCGATCATGTCCATGCTGACCCGGCCCAAGGTTCGGGTACGCACACCGTCGACCAACACCGGTGTGCCTGTGGGGCCATGGCGCGGATAACCATCGGCATAGCCGCAAGCGACGATGCCAATGCGCATCGCTGCATCGGCTTGAAAGCTGGAGCCATAGCCCACGGTGTCACCTGCTTGCAAATCTTGGATGGCGATGAGGCGGCTGCGCAAACTGAGGGTGGGCTGCAAATCCCAGTCGTGGATGGTGTGCTGCGGAAAATCTGGCGCGCTGCCGTAGAGCGCAATGCCCGGGCGCACCCAATCGGCAGCAACCGCAGGTGCACGCGCGTGACGCAACAAGCCTGCGCTGTTGCAGGTGCTGCGCTCACCAGGCAAGTCTTGGGTGGCGCGTTCAAATGCTGCCATTTGCTCGGCAATGCCTTTGTCGCCATCGGCATCGCTGAAGTGGGTGATGAAGGAAATTTCATCCACTTGGGGCAATTGGTTCAAGCGTGTCCAGGCCGATCTGAAGCGCACCGGGGTAAATCCCAGACGATTCATTCCACTGTTTAATTTGACGAATATTCGATGCGGGACTTGTGTTTTGTGACGGCTGAGCATCTCGATTTGTTCATCGCAATGCACCGTGTGCCACAGGTCCAAACGCGAGCAGAGTTCCAAATCACGGGCTTCAAACACACCTTCTAAAAGCAGCACTGGCCCGCGCCAACCCAATGCCCGTATGCGTTGCGCCTCGTCCAAGTCCAACAGGGCAAAGCCATCGGCAGCACGCAAGCCGTCGAACACACGTTCGATGCCATGGCCATAGGCGTTGGCTTTGACCACCGCCCAAACGCGGGCATCGGCGGCGGCAAGGCGCATGCGTTGCAGGTTATGACGCAGCGCGTCGGTGTGAACAAAGGCGTGTATCGGGCGAGGCATGGTCAATATTGTGGCACCCGCGTGATATAACCTCGTGTCGAATTCAAAGAAAGAAGCAACCGCATGGCGCACAGAGTGCTGTCGCTATGCCAGTCCCTCCCATGAAGCGCGGTTTTTACACCATCATGTCGGCCCAGTTTTTCAGCTCGTTGGCCGACAACGCGTTGTTCGTAACAGCCGTTGAATTGTTGAAGTCAGGTGGCGCCCCCGAGTGGCAGCGTGCCGCTCTGGTGCCCATGTTCGCCTTGTTCTATGTGGTGCTCGCGCCGTTTGTCGGTGCGTTTGCCGACTCACGACCAAAGGGCGAAGTCATGCTGATGAGCAACACCATCAAGGTGGTGGGTTGTTTGATGATGCTGTTTGGCGTCCACCCCCTGCTGGCCTACGCCGTGGTCGGCTTGGGCGCCGCCGCATATTCGCCCGCCAAGTACGGCATCCTGACTGAGTTGCTGCCCGCCTCGCAATTGGTCAAGGCCAACGGTTGGATTGAAGGACTGACGATTGGCTCCATCATCTTGGGCGTGTTGTTGGGCGGTCAATTGGTGGGGCCAAACTTGTCCACGTTCTTGCTGTCGTTTGACTTGCCATTCATCACCACGGGTGTAGACACGGCGGCGGAGGCCGCCATTTGTTTGTTGATTCCTCTGTATGCATTGGCTGCGTGGTTCAACAAACGCATTCCCTACACAGGCGCGGCCTTGATCCCCATGCGCTTGGACCCCGACAAAACCATGCTGCGCAATTTGCTGGCCTTGGTGCCTGACTTTTGGCATTGCAACCAGCGTCTGTGGCACGACAAGCTGGGTCAAATCTCGCTGGCCACCACCACTTTGTTTTGGGGTGTGAGCGGCAACCTGCGCTACATCGTGCTGGCTTGGAGCGCTGCGGCCTTGGGCTACAGCACCACACAGGCCTCCAGCTTGGTGGGCGTGGTGGCCATTGGCACGGCAGTTGGCGCGGTAGTCGCCTCCATGAAAATGAAACTCGACCACGCCACCCGCCTGATGCCCCTGGGCATTGCCATGGGCTGCTTTGTGGTGGCGATGAACTTCATTGACAGCCTGTGGTTGGCCGTGCCGTTTTTGATCGTGCTGGGTGGTTTGGGTGGTTTCTTGGTCGTACCCATGAACGCGTTGTTGCAACACCGTGGCCACAACCTCATGGGCGCAGGTCGCTCAATTGCGGTGCAAAACCTCAATGAGCAGCTGTGCATTTTGGGCCTGGGCTTTTTGTACACCTTCAGCACCGGCATGGGCATGAGCGCGTTTGGCGCCATCACAGCGTTTGGTGTGTTGGTGGGCTATGTGATGTGGCTCATCAAGCTGTGGCACGAACACAACCACAAGCACCACCGCGAAGAACTGGCGCGTTTGATGCACATCGCTCGCAACGACGACTTGCACGGCTAAACCGTGCGCACACGCCCCGTGCTGGCTGTGCTGGCCTTGGTTCTCAACGCTTTGGTGTGGGGCCTGTCTTGGTGGCCCCTGCGTGCGCTGAATGCGCATGGGCTGCATCCGCTGTGGAGCACTGCCTGTGTGTTCACACTGGCAAGCGTGGTGCTCATGCTCATCAACCCTTCGGGTTGGCGCAGCTTCAAACAACATCCGCAGCTGTGGTGGCTCATGGCCGCATCAGGCCTGACCAATGTGGGTTTTAACTGGGCCGTCACCACGGGCGATGTGGTGCGCGTGGTGTTGCTGTTTTATCTGATGCCGACTTGGTCACTGCTGTTGGCGTGGTGGTTGCTCAAAGAGCGTCCCACACGTGGCGCCTTGGCACGTTTAGCGCTGGCCTTGCTGGGCGTGGTGTGGGTGCTGAAAACGCCCGATTCGCCTTGGCCAGTGCCACAAGATTTGTCGGACGTGCTGGCCCTGCTTGGTGGTTTTTGTTTTGCACTCACCAACATCTGGTTGCTGCGTTTGCAAGACACCCCTGAATCTGCGCGCATGACCGCCATGTTTGGCGGCGGCGCCTTAATGGCATTGGCATGCGCGGCACTGGCCAGCGTGACAGGTGTGATTCCCGCTGCGCAGATGTGGACAACAGCCCCTGAAGCGACGGACGTTTCCACCCTGCTGTCCTGGCTGAGTGATCCGTTGTTGGCGCAACAAGCCATCACCTGGGCGCCGTGGGTCTTGGGCTTGAGCGCAGCGTTTTTGCTCTCCAACTTCACCTTGCAATACGGCGCAGCACGCCTGAGCGCGCACACCACCGCCATGGTGATGATGTCGGAAGTGGTGTTTGCCAGCGTGTCCTCAGTGGCACTAGGGGCATCCACATTGAGCTGGCGCGTGGGCCTGGGTGGCGGCATGATTGTGTTGGCGGCGCTCTTGGCATCACGTGCGCACGCGCAAACAGACCAGGCCTGATGCAGGGCCTGCAGCGTGATCGCTTTGGATCACTTTGTTTTGAAAGACCTTTTGCATGAACACCTTGAACGACTTCACCGCTCTCCGCATCGACGGCACGCCCTTGTCATTTGCCGACCTGCAAGGTCGGGTGCTGCTCATCGTCAATACAGCCAGCGCCTGCGGCTTCACGCCGCAGTTGGAGGGGTTGGAAGCTCTGCACAAAACCTATGGCGCACAAGGATTGAGCGTGATGGGTTTTCCGTGCAACCAATTTGGCGCGCAAGACGCAGGCAGCAACGCTGAGATTGGCGCGTTTTGCCAACGCAACTACGGCGTGAGCTTCACCATGATGGAAAAGATCAACGTCAACGGGGAGGACGCCCACCCGCTGTTCAAATGGCTCAAGGCCGAAGCACCCGGCGTACTGGGCAGCGAAGGCATCAAATGGAACTTCACGAAATTTTTGGTGGGCAAAGACGGCCGTGTGCTCAAACGCTACGCGTCGGTGGATGCGCCACACAAGCTGGCACGGGATATTGAAGCGGCGTTGGCGGCTTAGCGCCCTTTTTAAGTCGTTCTCTCTAGGCGATTTCAATAAAGGTGTGTATATTCACCACTGAGTCTGAAACCCGGCCCGTCTGGATAGTAGGTCTCACCCGGGCCCCGTAAGGGGCCCTTTTTTTGATCGTCACACACGAACAATTCCCTGCGGATCGCGCGGCGAAGCGACACGACACAAAACAGGCGCTAAGCGATTGAAATAGTTTTGTCCCGATTTTTTCTTCATATACGCAGAAGGCGTGAATTGCTGATACAGCAAATACGCAGCCACATCCGCCGATTGAATGAAATAGGAATGTGCAGAATCTCGGAAATTAGCGTCCTCTACAACGCAGCGTATTTGTAAATTCCTAAATCCTGTGGCCATTGCATTTGGAATAGGGTTGTAAGCACGCATCTTGCTCAACAGCGCGTTGAGCTTTTTCTCGTCGGAGCGATCTGGAAAAATCATTCCCATGTCATCTGGATTACGTGGCCCCGCAAAGTTGTGATGCGTGAGTGTGTTTTCAAATCGCTGAATTAACACTTCCCACGCCAACTCAAATACATCCGTGTTTGGAGCTTTCGTTTTTTTATCAACCACTACGTTAATAAAACTCAGATGTGGCATAGATGCCAACTTGTCTGCATAGCGGCGCAAGATTTCTAACCGTGATGCTTTATGAATCCGGGCCAAAGCTCCGGGATGAGACAGAAGAGGGCTTGCATGAATTTCTTCACGCAAACGCAAGCCAAATTTAAGTTTCAAATCTCTTCGGAATTGAATCAGTTCATCAAGCGTTTGCTTCCAGCGCAATTCATGAATCACCATTCCCGTCAACACGAAATACTGTGTCGGTGATCCCACCAAACCAACATCGCCACTTTCGTCCACATACATCAAATACATCGCTTCGCCCATCTCCATGGCGGAGATTGTGAAGACCTCACATGTATTAAATTAAAGCGACGCGCACGTATTTCATACCCCCAACGCCGCGTCCAGCACCTCCACCCAATGCTTGACCGGCACATCGGTGCCGCTTTGCAAATGGGTAATACAACCGACGTTGGCGCTCAAAATGGCTTGAGGTTGTAGCGCATCCAAGTGACCGAGTTTGCGGTCACGCAGGGTGTAGCTGATCTCGGGATTGAGCACGCTGTAGGTGCCTGCTGAACCGCAGCACAAATGTGCCTCGGTGTTGGCCACCTGAATCGCAAAGCCCAAATCGGCCAAATGCTTTTCAACCCCGCCCTTGAGTTGCTGACCATGCTGCAAAGTACAAGGGGGGTGAAACGCTTGCATGCCAGCCTTGGCTAATGCGGCTGCATTGAGTTTGGGTTTGAGCACGGGCACCAAATCGGGCAAGAGTTCGCTCAAGTCCTTGGTGAGTGCGCTGATGCGCTGTGCCTTGGCCGCGTACGCCGCATCGTGTTGGAGCACATGACCGTAGTCTTTGACCATGACACCACAGCCTGAGGCGTTCATCACAATCGCCTCCACGCCTTGCTCAACAAACGGCCACCATGCGTCGATGTTGGCACGCATGTGGGCCATGCCGCCGTCTTGGTCGTTGAGGTGAAATTTCACCGCACCGCAACAACCAGCTTCAGGCGCAAGCAAGGTTTGAATGCCCGCGGCGTCCAACACGCGCGCGGTGGCGCTGTTGATGTTGGGCAGCATGGCAGGTTGCACGCAACCTGCGAGCATGAGCACTTGACGGGCGTGGGTTTGGGTGGGCCACGCACCTGACGCTTGTGGTGCAGGCACTTTGGCTTTCAAGGCCTCGGGCAACAAGCCGCGCACGGCTTGCCCCAGCTTCATGGCGGGCGCAAACAAGGGCGAAGGCAAACCTTCTTTCAAGGCCCAGCGCACAACACGCTCGCCTATAGGGCGTGGCACTTTCGCATCGACCAGCTTGCGACCAATGTCCACCAAGTGGCCATATTGCACACCGCTGGGGCAGGTGCTTTCGCAGTTGCGGCAGGTGAGGCAGCGGTCCAAGTGCTGTTGCGTGGCGCGGGTCGGCTCGGCACCTTCAAGCACTTGCTTCATCAGGTAAATGCGTCCGCGTGGGCCGTCGAGTTCGTCACCCAGCAGTTGGTAAGTGGGGCAGGTGGCCGTGCAAAAACCGCAGTGCACGCACTTGCGCAAAATTGCTTCGGCTTCGCGACCTTCGACGGTGTTTTGGTATTCGGGGGCTAAGTGGGTTTGCATGGTGTTTCGGCTTTAAGCGCGTCCACGGTTGAAGATGCCCGCAGGGTCGAATTGCTTTTTGAGTTCGTCTTGAATGCGTTGCTGCACAGCGTTAAGTGGTGTGAACACACCCACGGCTTTGTCAGCATCGCCCAGTGCGCTGCTGGTGCGGAACAAGGTCGCGTGGCCGCCCGCTTGTTGCGCCACCTCACGCAAGCGTTGCGCGTCAGAGGCGGGCGCCCAGAGCCAGCGTTGTGCGCCATGCCATTCGATGTATTGGGCATAGGGCACCTCCAGCACGGGGGCTGTTTGCGCCACACTCAGGCGCCACAGGCAATGGTCGCCGCCAGGTGCGGGTTGAAAGAAGTCCAAGCTTTGCTCGCCGCTGGCCTGCCAATCACGCGCGGCTTGGGCGTTGTCCATGCGGGTCACCACGGCGCCCAGGCTTTGCACTTCCGCGCTCATGCGGGTCACCGCAGCCTCAACCGCGGCAATAGCGCCGCGCAGACGCACAAACAAATAATCTTGCGCAGGCTGGGCCGTGGTGTCGTGCACCCACGCGCTGGCGTTCAAGGGCAGCGGCTGACCGCCCCAACGGTTGATCAACGACAGCGCTTGCACTTGCGACACACCGGCGCACATGAGGGTGGCCTCGCCAGGCGCGACGGGCAGTACTTTGAGCGACACCTCGGTGAGCAAGCCCAACTGGCCCCAGCTGCCAGCCAGCAACCGCGACACGTCGTAGCCCGCCACGTTTTTCATCACTTGGCCACCAAAGGTCAGGTGTTCACCTTTGCCATTGATCAGGCGCGCGCCCAGCACAAAGTCGCGCACGCTGCCCACGCTGGCACGTGCGGGGCCACTCAAGCCCGCCGCAACCATGCCGCCCAAGGTAGCCCCTGCGCCAAAGTGCGGTGGCTCGAAAGGGAAGCATTGGCCTTTCTCGGCCAAGGCCGCCTCGATCTCGGCCAGCGGTGTTCCCGCACACGCGGTGATGACCAGCTCGCTCGGCTCGTAGCTCAGGATGCCCGCGTAAGCACGGGTATCGAGCACCTCGCCTTGCAGGGTTTGGCCAAGAGAGTCTTTGCTGCCACCACCCCGCAAGCGCAGCGGCGTGGCATGTTGGGCAGCGGCGCGAATGCGCTCTGAAAAATGGTCCAGGGTGTCTTGCATGGCGTTCATGGTAGCCGCAGGCCTGTGGACCTGGCTTGAATTTTTTGAACAAGGCCTTTAAAAAATGCTGCGGCTCAAACCCTCGCCATCAGGTACTGACGAAAAAAAGCCCGCCGAGAGGCGGGCATCAAAGTCCAAGGAAAACTTGAAAGAAACCTTGATCAGCGGTGGTAAGCCGTTTCGCCGTGTGAGCTGATGTCGAGGCCTTCGCGCTCTTCTTCCTCTGTCACACGCAAACCAATCACCAGATCGACCAACTTGTAGGCAATGTAGGAGACCACCGCCGACCAAACAATGGTGGTGGCCACGGCTTGGAACTGGATCCACACTTGGCCAGCTATCGAGTAGTCAGGGTTGACGGCGTTGGCCACGTAGTCGTACACGCCGGTGCCGCCCAGTGAAGGCGCTGCAAACACGCCTGTCAACAAAGCACCCAAGATGCCGCCCACGCCGTGGACACCGAAGACGTCCAAGGAATCATCCGCACCCAAGAGGCGTTTGAGACCGTTGACACCCCACAAGCAGATCAGGCCTGCCAACAAACCGATCACGATGGCACCCATGGGGCCCACGAATCCGCAGGCTGGGGTGATGGCCACCAAACCCGCCACGGCACCAGAGGCAGCGCCCAACATCGACGCTTTGCCTTTGGACAAGGCTTCACCGGCAATCCAGCTCAAGGTCGCGGCAGCGGTGGCCACCAAGGTGTTGACAAAGGCAAGTGCGGTGACGCCGTTGGCTTCAAGGTTAGAGCCCGCATTGAAGCCGAACCAACCCACCCACAGCAAGGCAGCGCCCACCATGGTCAATGTCAGGCTGTGAGGCGCCATCGACTCTTTGCCGTAACCGGTGCGCTTGCCGATCACATAAGCACCTACCAAACCAGCGACCGCAGCGTTGATGTGAACCACGGTACCGCCTGCGAAGTCGAGTGCACCTTTGGCCCACAACCAGCCCGCAGCAGCCGTCACCGTTTCCAGAGAAGCCGCATCGGTGATGGCGTCAGGACCGTCCCAATACCACACCATGTGGGCCACAGGCATGTAGCTGAAGGTGAACCACAGAGCGCAGAACAACAACACAGCCGAGAAACGCGCGCGTTCCGCAAAGGCACCGACGATCAAGGTGCAGGTGATGGCAGCGAACGTGGCTTGGAAGGCGGCGAACGTCAATTCAGGAATGACCACGCCCTTGCTGAACGTGGCAGCGATCGAGTCCGGCGTGATGCCTTTGAAGAACAGCTTGTCCATGCCGCCAATGAAGGGCGATCCGCCTGTGAAGGTGAAGGTGTAGCCGTAGATGACCCACAAGACGTAGATCAACGCGGTCACCACAAACACTTGCATCAGCACGGAGAGCATGTTTTTGCTACGCACCAGGCCACCGTAGAACAGGGCCAGTCCTGGAATGGTCATCAGAATCACGAGCACAGTGGCCACGGTCATCCAGGCGGTGTCGCCTTTGTTAGGAATGGCAGCAGCAACAGCCGTCGCAGCTTCGGGGGCAGATTGGGCCAAGGCAGAAACACTGGGCAACAGCAGGCCAGCGCCTATGGCCACATAGGCGAAAAGTTTAGTCATGATGGGTCTTCCTTTTAAAGCGCTTCGGGTCCGGTTTCCCCGGTGCGGATGCGAACAACTTGTTCCAAGTCGTAAACAAAAATCTTGCCGTCACCGATCTTGCCGGTGCGTGCAGAACCTTCGATGGCCTCGATGGCGCGGTCAACGTGTTCAGCGTCGACGGCGGCTTCGATCTTGACCTTGGGCAAGAAGTCAACCACGTACTCAGCACCGCGATACAACTCGGTATGGCCTTTCTGACGACCAAAGCCTTTGACTTCGGTCACGGTGATACCTTGCACCCCGATTTGCGACAAGGCCTCGCGGACCTCGTCCAACTTAAAGGGTTTGATGATGGCGGTGATGAGTTTCATGGTTGCTCCTAGAGAAGACGACTAGCTTGGGTTAGAAGCTGTATTTCAAGCCAACAACAACGATGTTTTTGCCTTGAAAGTAGTTGTTGTATGTGTAGAAGGACTTGTGCGCATTGGTGCTGATGGCCGTCGCGTTAGCCACCAAACCATCACCCAAATCTTTGTTCAAAGTCAGCGAAACATCGGTGTAATTGCCATCGATGTTGTTCTTGATCACTTGGCGTCCAGCGTGGGGCACCAATGAATAGCCATCGCCCAAATCAAATGTGGCGCTCAAATCAAGGTATGTGCTGCCCTTGGAGTTGATATTGCCGAACAAATCAGACGTGCTGTAGGAGTACTTTGCAGTCACAGGGCCTGCAGTCAAAGCGCCATAGATTTCATCGGTGTTGGGATTGCTGAATTTGGTGGCTTTTTCAAGGGTGTTGCCTTGGTATTGGTAACGCAGATAACCCACGTCGTAGGCTAAGCCTGCGGCCTCACCCTTGTATCCACCGTACAGGTCAATTTCAACAGGTCCTTTTGCATCGTAGCTGTTGGCAACAGCCGCTTCCTTGATCCACTTGATGGTCGAACCCCAAGCACCGAGGTAAAAACCATTGGCGTTGGCGTAATCCACGCCGCCTTGCAGTGCAGGTGTGCCCTTGGTTTGACCAATCGAGCGGTAGCGGTATTCGCTGACCACGCCCACGTTGTAACCCAAGGTGGACTCAGGCGCTGCAGGCGCAGTTTGCGCAAAAGCAGCAGAAGAGGTAGCCAAGAGAGCCAGCAAAAGTTTGGACTTCAATGTCATGTTTTTCTCCAATGAAAAATTTAAAGGGATACACCTACTTAGCAGGGTCCATGCCAACGTTGAAGTCCACAAAAGTGGCCTCTTCACATTCACAAAGACCCAAAGTGATGCAGTAGTCTGACGACTGACCCATTTTTACGCACAACTCTGGTGCATCACTTTGTATTAATTGCCCAGCAATGGGGATAAACCTCAGAAAGAGAAGTGTTATGTCGCTCTCGCTGATTCACAGCCGCGCCCTGTTGGGGTTGCAGGCTCCGGCCGTGACCGTGGAGGTGCATTTGGCCAATGGCTTACCCAGTTTCACCTTGGTGGGCTTGGCAGACACCGAGGTCAAAGAGGCGCGCGAACGTGTGCGCTGCGCGATTCAAAACGCGGGGCTGGACTTTCCCAGCAACAAGCGCATCACGGTGAACTTGGCGCCCGCCGATTTGCCCAAAGACTCAGGCCGTTTTGATCTGCCCATGGCCTTAGGAATCTTGGCAGCCAATGACCAGCTTGATGAAGAAGCTTTGGCGCTGCATGAGTTTGCGGGCGAGTTGTCGTTGTCCGGTGAGTTACGACCTGTGCGTGGCGCGTTGGCCATGGGCTTGGCCTTGCATGGCGCGGGGGTGCGCACGCGCTTGGTGCTGCCGCCTACAAGCGCCGAAGAAGCGGCCTTGGTCCCCACCACCGAGGTCTACCGTGCAGAACATTTGCGCGATGTGGTGGCACGATTTGCCAAACCCGGCACCACGGTCAACGCACAGCCTGAAGCCAACGCACAAGGCTGGAGCCGCGTCGTTCCACCTGCACAAGCGCCCGCAGCGAACCCCGGGCCTGATTTGTCGGAGGTCAAAGGCCAAGCCGCCCCACGACGGGCACTGGAGATTGCAGCGGCTGGAGGCCACTCTCTCTTATTGGTAGGTCCGCCGGGCACCGGCAAGTCCATGTTGGCGCAACGCTTCGCCGCCTTGCTGCCCGACATGACGCTGGATGAAGCCTTGGAAAGCGCCGCCATCGCCAGCGTGGCCGGGCGCTTTGAAATCGGACAGTGGATGCAGCGCCCCACGCGCTGCCCGCACCACACGGCGACGTCAGTCGCCCTGGTGGGCGGCGGCACACCACCCCGTCCGGGCGAAATTTCGTTGGCGCATCACGGGGTGTTGTTCTTGGATGAGCTCGCCGAGGTCAAGCGCAGCGCCTTAGAAGCCTTGCGTGAACCGCTAGAGAGCGGCCACATCACCATTTCACGCGCGGCGCGGCAGGCACGTTTTCCCGCTCGCTTTCAATTGATTGCGGCGATGAACCCTTGCCCCTGCGGCTACTTGGGCTCAACGCTCAAGGCCTGCCGATGCACCCCCGACCAAGTGGCGCGCTACCAAGGCAAGCTGAGTGGACCGTTGTTGGACCGTATCGATTTACAAGTCGAAGTGCCCACGCTCGCACCCGATGTGTTGATGGCCAGCACACAGGGTGAATCCACTGCCACCGTGCGAGCGCGCTGCATGGCTGCGCATGCACGCGCCCTGCACCGCCAGGGCGTGCCCAATCAGGCCTTGCAAGGTCAAGCCTTAGATAGACAGACACAACTCAATGCATCTGCCGCCAAGTTTTTAGAGCATGCCGCCCATCAGTTGGGCTGGTCCAGTCGCAGCACTCACCGCGCCTTGCGGGTGGCACGCACGATTGCCGATTTGGCCGACGCTGATGTGGTGCAAGTCCCCCATGTGGCCGAGGCCGTGCAATACCGCCGGGTCTTGATCAGCAGCTGAGGCCTCAGGCACTGGCTTCGATTTATGTGTGTGTTGCTTGGGCTGCGCAACACACGGGCTACCAAAAATTGTGAGGCATCTGTGTTGCGCCTGAACGTACAACCGGTGCACTCCCCTCAATCCCACAAACTCAAGGAACTGCCATGAAGAAATTTCTGATGTTGACGGCCCTCAGTGTGTCGATGGTTGCGTGCCTCACGGCGCATGCCGAAGACGACAAAACACCCAAAGAAAGCAAAATGGGCCAATGCCACAAGGACGCCAAAACCAAAAGCCTCAAAGGCGATGAACGCAAAGCCTTCATGAAAGAGTGCCTGAGCGCAAAGAAAAAATGAGTCTAGGGATGATGAGTTGAATGCTCACACATTCACCGTCTACAAAAACAAAGGGGTGCTTAGGCACCCCTTTGTTGTTTCATGCCTGGATGAACAACATTACAAATTAGGCGCCAGCAAACGCTCTAAGTCTTTCATCGCCACGCCTTGGCGTTGCGCCAAGTCTTGCACTTGGTCCTCACCAATGCGACCCACGTTGAAGTACTTGGCTTCTGGGTGAGCCAAGTAAAAACCACTCACGCTGGCCGCAGGCGTCATGGCCAAACTGCTGGTCAAGCCCATGTCGATTTCTTCGCATTGCAGCAAGGCGAACATGTCTTGCTTGGCACTGTGGTCAGGGCACGCAGGGTAGCCAGGCGCAGGGCGAATGCCTTGGTATTTCTCTTTGATCAGGTCTTCGTTGCTCAAGGCCTCGTCGGCCGCATAGCCCCACAAGTCGGTGCGCACACGGTGGTGCATGCACTCGGCAAAGGCTTCGGCCAAGCGGTCAGCCAAGGCTTTGAACAAAATGGCCGAGTAGTCGTCGTGTGCGGCTATGAAACGCTTTTCTTGCTTCTCTGCGCCTAGGCCTGCGGTCACCGCAAAGAGGCCCACGTAGTCAGCCGCTTGGGTTTGATCAGCCACAAAGTCGGCCAAGCAACGGTTGGGGTTGTTGTTGGGTTTGACGGTTTGTTGGCGCAAGCCGCGCCACGTCATCACCTGCTGCTGACGGGTTTCGTCGGCGTACAAAACAATGTCGTCACCCACGCGCTGCGCGGGGTACAAGCCCACCACCGCGTTGGCAGTGAGCCAACGGTTGGCGATGATTTTTTTCAACATCGCTTGACCATCGGCGTAGACTTTTTTGGCTTCCACGCCCACCACGTCGTCATCGAGGATGGCGGGGAACGGACCAGCCAAATCCCACGTTTGAAAGAAGGGTGCCCAGTCGATGTATTTCTCAAGCTCGGCAAGGTCAAAGTTTTTGAACACGCGGCGACCAATGAACTTTGGCTTGACGGGTTGGTAGCTCTCAAAACTCACGGGTGTGGCGTTGGCACGCGCTTGAGCTAAGGTGACCAACGGGGTTTGCTTTTTGTTGGCATGCTGCTCGCGCACCTGCGCGTAGTCGGCGTTCAGCTCGGCAATGTATTTCGCGGCTTGGTCTGACAACAAACCTTGCGCCACGCTCACGCTGCGTGAGGCATCGGGCACGTAGACCACGGGGCCTTCGTAATGCGGTGCAATCTTCACCGCGGTATGCACGCGGCTGGTGGTGGCGCCACCAATCATCAGCGGCATCATGCGCGTGCGGAAATAGTCGTCCTTCTGCATCTCGCCCGCGACGTATTGCATTTCTTCCAATGACGGTGTGATGAGGCCCGACAAGCCAATGATGTCGGCGCCCTCTTCTTTGGCCTTGGCCAAAATTTCATGGCAAGGCACCATCACGCCCATGTTGACCACTTCGTAGTTGTTGCACTGCAAGACCACGGTGACGATGTTTTTGCCAATGTCATGCACATCGCCTTTGACGGTGGCCATGACGATCTTGCCCTTGGCTTTGACGTCTTGACCTGCCGCCGCTTGCAAGCGTTTTTCTTCTTCGATGTAGGGCACCAAGTGCGCCACGGCTTGCTTCATCACACGGGCCGACTTGACCACCTGCGGCAAGAACATCTTGCCTTGGCCAAACAAGTCACCCACCACGTTCATGCCGTCCATCAGCGGGCCTTCAATGACATGCAAAGGTCGACCGCCTTTGGCCAAAATTTCGCGGTAAGCCTCTTCGGTGTCTTCGGTGATGAACTCGGTGATGCCATGCACCAACGCGTGGCTCAAGCGGTCTTGCACCGACACGGGCGCGTCGGCCGTGCCACGCCACGCCAGCTTTTGGCTGTCGTCTTTGGCGGCGCCTTTGGCGGTTTCGGCCACTTCAATCAGGCGTTCGCCTGCCGTGAGGTGGGCCTCCCCCTCTTTGTATTTGGGCGTTCTGTTGAGCACCACGTCTTCCACACGCTCGCGCAAGGTGGGCTCGAGGTCGTCATACACGCCCACCATGCCCGCGTTGACGATGCCCATGTCCATGCCCGCTTGGATGGCGTGGTACAGAAACACGGTGTGGATGGCTTCGCGCACGGGGTCGTTGCCGCGGAAACTGAACGACACGTTGGACACACCACCGCTCACCTTCGCGCCGGGCAGGTTGTGCTTGATCCAACGCGTGGCTTCGATGAAGTCCACCGCGTAGTTGTCGTGCTCTTCAATGCCCGTGGCAATGGCGAAGATGTTGGGGTCAAAGATGATGTCTTCGGGTGGGAAGCCCACCTCGTCCACCAACACGCGGTAAGCGCGTTCGCAAATTTCAATCTTGCGCGCGTAGGTGTCGGCTTGGCCTTTTTCGTCAAACGCCATCACCACGGCGGCCGCGCCGTAGCGTTTGACCAGCTTGGCTTGACGCTTGAACTCGTCCACGCCCTCTTTCATGCTGATGGAGTTGACGATGCCCTTGCCTTGGATGCAACGCAGACCCGCTTCGATGACCGACCACTTGGAGGAGTCCACCATCACGGGCACGCGCGCAATGTCGGGCTCGCCTGCCATCAGGTTGAGAAAACGCACCATCGCGGCTTGGCTGTCCAACATGGCTTCGTCCATGTTGACGTCAATCACTTGTGCGCCGTTTTCCACCTGCTGGCGTGCGACGGCCAAGGCTTGCTCGTACTCACCGTTCAAAATCATGCGCGCAAAGGCTTTGGAGCCGGTGACGTTGGTGCGCTCGCCCACGTTGACGAACAAGGTGCCCTCGCCGATGGTGACCGGCTCAAGGCCAGACAGCTTCATGGGGGGGACTGTATTTGGATTCATGGGGAACTCACCTGAGGGCTAACAAAACAGGTGAGCGTCGTTGCACAAGATTCGGCCCCAAGCCTGACTTCATGCGCGCGTCCTACAGGACGGGTGAAGCTGCAACGCTCCTTGGGGAAGGGGGGATTTTAACCAGCTCTCAAAGCGCACCTTGCCAAAGCCCACGATTGCGAAAACCCCAGACTATGGATGGGTTGGCAAAATGGCAGACATTTCGCCGACCTTCGTCACAATCAAGGCTGTTTTTGAAATTTGAGCTCCACATGCCCTCCCTCCTCACCCCCATATCCCTGCAAGGCGCCTCGAACTTCCGCGATGTGGGAGGGTATGAAACGGTCGATGGCCGGCGGGTGCGGCGCGGCCATGTGTTTCGTTCGGACCATCTGGCGGGGCTAACCGATGCAGATGTGGCCCGGTTAAAAGCGCTGGGGGTGGGGCACAGCTTGGACTTTCGTGGGCTATCAGAGTGCGCCGTCACGCCCTACGACATCCCCGGGGTGCAGCGGGTAGCGCTGGCGATCGAACCCACAGTGGTGGCGCGCATCGAGGCACTGGTAGCACAAGGCATCGTGCCAACCACGGAAGAAACGGTGGCGTTGATGCGTGAGACCTACCGTGACTTTGTAAACCGCAACGCGGCTACATACGGACGGTTTTTGAAGCACCTGCTGGAACACCCCACACCACAGGTGTTTCACTGCACAGCAGGCAAGGACCGCACGGGCTTTGCGGCGGCACTGCTGTTGTCCGCACTGGGCGTGGCGCGCGCAACGATCGAACACGACTATTTACTCACCAACCAGTTGTACCGACGCGATGCCCAGCTCGAAGGTCAAGGGCATCCGCATGTGCTGCAGGTGCTCTGGCAAGTGCAACCCGCCTTTTTGCATGCGGCCTTTGAGACCGTGGATGCCCAGCACGGCGGCATGCCCAATTACTTACACGGGGCGATTGGCCTGAGCCCGCAAGAGCTGGCCGAGTTGCGGCAAATGCTGCTGGTAACCTGAGGGCTTGGGTAGGAGCTAGCCGCCGCTCGCGATCAGGCCACTTCCTTGTAAAAAAACCCGCCGTGCACATGGCGAGGTGCCAATGGCCCCACGGCCTTGCCGATGGCACCGATGTGCTCAGGCGTAGTGCCGCAGCAACCGCCCACGATGTTCACCAAACCTTCAGCCGCAAACTCGTGCAACAAGCGGCTGGTCACCTCCGGCGTTTCGTCAAAGCCGGTGTCGCTCATGGGGTTGGGCAAACCTGCATTGGGGTAGCAGCTGATAAAGGTGTCGCCTGCGACCTTATTGAGCTCTTGGATATAGGGTCGCATCAAGGTCGCACCCAAGGCGCAGTTCAGGCCAATCGCCAGCGGCTGCGCGTGGCGCACGCTGTGCCAAAACGCGGTGACGGTTTGACCGCTCAAAATGCGGCCCGAGGCGTCGGTCACCGTGCCGCTGATGATGAGCGGCAAGCGCTCGCCTGAGGCTTCAAAGAATTCTTCAATCGCAAACAAGGCGGCCTTGGCGTTGAGCGTGTCAAAAATGGTTTCCACCAACAGCACATCTGAGCCGCCTTCGATCAAGGCTTTGACTTGGTCGTAATACGCGGCGCGCAGCTCTTCAAAGTTGACATTGCGCGCGCCCGCATCGTTCACATCGGGGCTGATGCTGGCAGTTTTGGGCGTGGGGCCCACAGCGCCCGCCACAAAACGAGGTTTGTCGGGCGTGCTGTATTTGTCGCAGGCTTCGCGGGCGATGCGGGCCGAGGCCAAGTTCATCTCGTAGGCCAAGTCGGCCATGTCGTAGTCGGCCTGCGCGATGGTGGTGGCACCAAAGGTATTGGTTTCAATCAAATCGGCGCCGGCCGCCAAGTAGCGCTCGTGGATGTCGCGAATCACATCGGGGCGGGTGAGGCTGAGCAGCTCGTTGTTGCCTTTGACGTCTTTATGAAAGTCTTTGAAGCGCTCGAACTGAGCGCCGGGCCCTGCGTACCCGGCTCCTCTGTATTGCGCTTCGTCCAATTTGAAACGTTGGATCATGGTGCCCATCGCGCCATCGAGGATGGCGATGCGTTGGGCCAAGATGGCGGGTAATTCTTTTGCGCGGGTATAGGCTTGGGTCATCCTCATATTGTAAGAAGAGGGGACAATATCGCCCCATGCGACACCTTTTGCCAAAAGAATCCTGGGCCTTGATGCAGGCTGACCCCACGGCGTTGATGATCGATATCCGAATGGAAATCGAGGCCATGTACGTGGGCAGCCCGCCAGGCGCCATCAACATTCCCTGGTACGAATACCCCGACTTCACAGCCGATGCGGCTGCGTTTTGTGCGGCTGTGGCCGCAGAAGCAGGCGATAAAACCCGCCCCATTCTTTTGCTGTGCCGCAGCGGCCAACGCTCCGTCGTGGCCGGTCAAGCGCTAGAGGGCGATGGCTCAGACGACGCAGGCAAAGCATTGGAAGCAGCTGGCTTCACAAACGTCATCAATGTGTTGCACGGCTTTGAAGGCGATTTGAACGACAACTTCCACCGCTCCACAGTCAACGGTTGGCGTTTTGATGGGTTGCCGTGGCAACAGATGTGAACCCGCTGGAAATCCTGCACGAGGTTTTTGGTTACAGCGCATTTCGCGGCCCCCAAGAAGCCATCGTCAACCACGTGTGTGGCGGCGGCGATGCGCTGGTGCTCATGCCCACGGGCGGCGGCAAATCACTGTGTTACCAAATTCCGGCAATTGCGCGCCAGCGTGCGGGACACGGCATCACCATCGTGGTGTCACCGCTCATCGCGCTCATGCACGACCAAGTGGGCGCGTTGCATGAAGCGGGCGTTGAAGCCGCGTTTTTAAACTCCAGCCTCAGCGGCGAAGAGGCCAACGCGGTCGAGCAGCGCCTGCGTCGTGGCGACATCACCCTGTTGTACGCCGCACCCGAACGCATCACCACGCCACGCTTTTTGGCCCAGCTCGACATGCTGCACGAACAAGGCCAACTCAGCCTGTTCGCCATCGACGAAGCGCATTGCGTGAGCCAGTGGGGCCACGACTTTCGCCCCGAATACCGCGCGCTCACCGTGCTGCACGAACGCTACGCGGGCGTGCCACGCATGGCACTCACGGCCACGGCCGACGCGCTCACGCGCGCGGACATCGTGGAGCGTTTGCAGTTAGAGGACGCGCAACAATTTGTCAGCAGCTTTGACCGCCCCAACATCCGCTACACCATCGTCGAGAAAAAAGACGCCTCGCTGCAACTGCTGCGTTTCATCCAGCGCGAGCACACCGGACCAGACTGGCAAGACAGCGGCATCGTCTATTGCCAATCGCGCAAGCGCGTGGAAGAAGTGGCGAAAAATTTATGCGATGCAGGCATCAACGCCTTGCCCTACCACGCAGGGCTAGACAGCGCCGTGCGCCAAAAACACCAAAACCGTTTTCTGCGTGAAGAGGGTTTGGTGATGGTGGCCACCATCGCGTTTGGCATGGGCATCGACAAGCCCGATGTGCGCTTTGTGGCGCATTTGGACATGCCCAAAAACATCGAAGGCTACTACCAAGAAACCGGCCGGGCCGGGCGCGACGGCCAAGAAGCCCATGCGTGGATGACCTACGGCTTGAACGATGTAGTGAACCAACGCCGCATGATTGACGAGAGCCCCGCGGGCGAAGACTTCAAACAAGTCATGCGCGGCAAACTCGACGCCTTGCTGGCTTTGGCTGAAGCCACCGATTGCCGGCGCGTGCGGCTGCTGGGCTATTTTGGCGAGACCTACGCACCCAAGCATGAGCAAGCCCGGCCCGATGCCGCGTCGCACCAAGGCGAACAAGCACCCCGCTACACCTGCGGCAATTGCGACAACTGTTTGCAGCCCCCCGAGATTTGGGATGGCACCGAGGCCGCCCGCATGTTGCTGTCCACCATCTACCGCATCAAACAACAAAGCGGCATGTCGTTTGGCGCAGGTCATGTGATGGACATCTTGCGCGGCAAAGCCACCGAAAAGGTCAGCCAATACGGCCACCAAGGTTTGAGCACCTTTGGCATTGGCGCGCACTTCACCGAGGTGCAGTTGCGCGGCGTGCTGCGCCAGCTCATCGCGCTCGGCGCCTTAGGTGTGGACGCGCAAGCTTTCAACACCTTGTATTTGACCGAGGCCTCGCGCGGCGTGCTCAAGGGCGAAGTCACGGTGCGTTTGCGCGCGTCGGTGTCCACCCCTGCCGACCGCAAAGGTACCCGTAAAGGAAAAACCGGCGCCAGCGGTGCGACCAAGCCCGCGCCCATTGCACTGGACGACGCAGGTCAACACCGTTACACCTTGCTCAAAGCCTGGCGCGCCGAGGTGGCCAAGTCGCACAACCTGCCTGCATATGTGATTTTTCACGATGCCACGCTGGCCGCCATCGCCCAAGCTGCACCGCATGATTTAGAGGCCCTGCAAGGCATTGCGGGCATTGGCGTTAAAAAGCTCGAAGCCTATGGCCAGGAGGTTTTGCGCGTGGTCGCCACGCCATAAGCCCCAAGCTGCTCTAGAATTGCGTTTATCTATTCAGGAGACCGACATGTCACATGCCAACTCAAACCACCACGCCGGCGAACAAGACGTTGTGGAAGCCATCGTTCCTCTCATGCCCATCGTCTTGCCTGTGGGCGGCGCGCTGTTGATTTTCTTGCTGGCATTCATTGCCGTGTTCATGTCCTGAACCCAGTTTTTGGCCCCATGTCGGGCCACCTCACTTCAAAAGCGCCTTTTCAGGCGCTTTTTTGTTACCTTTTGGGTGCATTCGTTGGGTTTTTCTGGCGTTTGAAAGCCTATGTAAGGGGTTCAATTCCTAAAATAGCAGACCCGCGTCACACGGGGGTAATGAATTGAGGTCAGAGCCTCGCAGCACCTGGCTGGGCTCTGACCTCAATTTTTTGACTTAGGAGCTTTTGATGAACGTGAATGCACCCGCATATGTGAAGAACCCCAAGCTGGTCGCTTGGGTGGCCGAGATGGCCACCTTGTGCAAACCAGACACCATTTACTGGTGTGATGGCAGTGAAGAGGAATACAACCGACTGTGCCAACAGCTGGTCGACGCTGGCACCTTCAAAAAACTCAACCCCGCCAAGCGCCCCAACTCCTTCTTGGCCTGCTCGGACCCTTCCGACGTGGCCCGCGTGGAAGACCGCACTTACATCTGTTCTGAAAAGAAAGAAAACGCTGGCCCCACCAACAACTGGATGGCCCCCGCCGAAATGCGTGCCACCTTGAACCCACTGTTCGACGGTTGCATGAAAGGTCGCACCATGTATGTGGTGCCGTTCAGCATGGGCCCGATGGGCTCGCACATCGCGCACGTGGGCATTGAGCTGTCTGACAGCGCTTATGTGGCGGTGAACCAAAAAATCATGACCCGCATGGGCAAAGCCGTGTACGACGTGATCGGCACCGACGGCCCCTTCGTGCCTTGCGTGCACACCGTGGGCGCACCTTTGGCCGCAGGCCAAGCTGACGTCAAGTGGCCTTGCAGCAAAACCAAGTACATCGTGCACTATCCCGAGACGCGTGAAATTTGGTCTTACGGTTCGGGCTACGGCGGCAACGCCTTGTTGGGCAAAAAGTGTTTTGCCTTGCGCATCGCATCGAACATGGGCCGCGACCAAGGGTGGCTCGCCGAGCACATGCTCATCTTGGGCGTGACCAACCCCCAAGGCAAGAAGTACCACGTGGCTGCGGCCTTCCCCAGCGCTTGCGGCAAAACCAACTTCTCCATGCTCGTCCCACCCGAGGGCTTCGAAGGCTGGAAAGTCACCACCATCGGTGACGACATTGCGTGGATCAAGCCACACTCAGACGGCAAGTTGTACGCCATCAACCCCGAAGCGGGTTACTTTGGCGTGGCTCCTGGCACCAACTTCCACACCAACCCCAACTGCATGGCCAGCCTAGACAAGAACGTCATCTTCACCAACGTCGCGCTGACCGACGAGGGCGATGTCTGGTGGGAAGGCATGGAAAAAGACACAGGCGCCATGCCCGACCACTTGATCGACTGGCAAGGCAACGACTGGACACCAGCCATTGCCAAAGAAACCGGCGCCAAGGCCGCGCATCCCAATGCGCGCTTCACCGTGGCAGCCACCAACAACCCAGCACTCGACCACCAATGGGACGACGCCAATGGCGTGGCGATTGACGCCTTCATCTTCGGCGGCCGCCGCTCCACCACCGTGCCTTTGGTCACCGAAGCGCGCAACTGGACCGAAGGCGTGTACATGGCTGCGACCATGGGCTCTGAAACCACGGCTGCGGCTGCGGGCCAACAAGGCGTGGTGCGCCGCGATCCTTTCGCCATGCTGCCCTTCATGGGCTACAACATGAGCGACTACTTCCAACACTGGCTCAACATGGGCGAGACGCTCAAGGGTGGTGGCGCCAAAGTGCCCGCCATCTACTGCGTCAACTGGTTCCGCAAGGGCGAGGACGGCAAGTTTGTGTGGCCCGGCTATGGCGAGAACATGCGCGTCTTAAAGTGGATGATTGACCGCATTGAGGGTCAAGCCAAAGGCAAAGAAAACGTGTTTGGCGTCAGCCCCACCTACGAAGAAATCAACTGGACCGGTTTGAACTTCACCGCCGAGCAATTCAAAACTGTGACCAGCATCGACAAAGCCGCTTGGGTGGCTGAGTTGAAGTTGCACGAAGAGCTGTTCACCCAGTTGGCTTACCACTTGCCGGCCGAAATGACATCGACGAAGGCCGCTTTGGCGGCGCGCTTAGAAGCTTAATCAGCCGACACAACAGGCCACCAACGTGGCCGATTCAAAATTAAAAGCCCCGCAAGTCGCAACACTTACGGGGCTTCTTCTATGTGGAGATCAGATTTGCACCCGTGTGCCAAGTTCTACAACCGAGTTATCTGGCAGGTGGAAAAACTCCACCACACCGCCTGAGTTGCGTGTCATCGCTGAGAACAGCTTTTCCCGCCACTGAGCCATGCCGCCACCCGGTGTGGAAATCACCGTCTCGCGGCTCAAGAAATACGAGGTTTCGAAGACCGGGATCTCAAGCCCCAAGGGGGCGCACAAATTCAAAGCGCGTGGCACATCTGGCGTGTTCATAAAGCCAAACGTCACCCAGACTTGCCAGAAATGTTCGCTCAAGCGCTCGATGCGCACACGTTGCTTGTCCGACACCCAGGGCACATTCTCAAATTCGACCGTCAAGATGATGTTCTTCTCGTGCAGCACTTGGTTGTGCTTCATGTTGTGCAACAAAGCTTGCGGTACGGTTTCAGGATTAGCCACGGCATAAATCGCAGTGCGCTTGGCCAAATGCGTGTGGCCAGAATCGATGTGGCGAATGAATGTGTTCAAGTCAAGACCATCCCGCCGAATGGTTTCAACCACCAACTGTCGGCCGCGTGACCAGGTGGTCATCACCACGTACAAGGTCAAGCCCATCGCCAAGGGCAACCAACCACCATCAAAGAATTTGATGATGCAGCCGGCAAACAAAAATGCGTCGATGCTGAAAAAAAACAAGGTGGCCGCCATCGCCCAAGGGGTGGGAATTTTCCACCCGTCATGCACCACAAAGAAGGTCATGACGGTGGTGATCACCATGGTCAACGTCACGGCAATGCCATAAGCCCCTGCCAAGGCTGAAGAACTTCGAAAGGCCAGCACGGCCAACACCACGCCAGCGAGCAAAATCCAATTCACGGCGGGCATGTAAATTTGACCCACCTCTTGCTCGGAGGTGTACTTGATGTCCATGCGTGGCAAGAACCCCAGCAAGATCGCCTGCTTGGTCATGGAATACGCCCCTGAAATCACTGCTTGTGAGGCAATGATGGCCGCCACGGTGGCCAGCACCACCGCTGCAATCAGCGCGTCTTCAGGGAACATGCGGAAAAATGGATTTTCAATCGCACTGGCATCGCGCATCAGCAAAGCACCTTGCCCCATGTAGTGCAGCACCAAGCTGGGCATGACCAACCCCATCCAAGCGATTTGAATCGGCTTACGCCCAAAGTGCCCCATGTCTGCATACAGGGCTTCCGCACCTGTCAAAGCCAGCACCACGGCACCAACGGCCGCCAACACCAAAGGACCACGGTCGAGCAAAAAGTGAATGCCGTGCCATGGATTCAAAGCCACCAAGATTTGTGGCGTTTGAATGATTTGCACAACACCCGTCGCGCCCAAAATCACAAACCACACCACGATGATGGGGCCAAAGAATTTGCCCACAAAGTGCGTGCCCCAACGCTGCATGACAAACAGCAACACCAACACGGTGAGCGCAATCGGCACCACATAAGGCTGCAGCACCGGTGTCACCACCTCCAAACCTTCTACCGCCCCCAACACCGAAATAGCGGGCGTGATGACACTGTCGCCATAAAACAAGGTGGCGCCAAACAAGCCCAACAACAGCAAGAAATGTCGCAGCTTGGGTTTGTGTTTGACCGCATTGGCCGCCAAGGCGGTCAGTGCCAAGGCGCCGCCTTCACCTCGGTTGTCGGCGCGCAAAATCAAAATCACGTACTTCAGCGTGACGATGAGCATCAAGGCCCAAAAGATGGTGGACACCGCGCCAACCAAGTTGTCAGGCGTCAAGGCAACGCCCGTGGCAGGCAAAAAGATTTCTTTGACCGTGTACAACGGGCTGGTACCAATATCGCCATAGACCACGCCAATCGCGCCCAAGGTCAATGCTGCGGTGGACTGACGTTTGATATGGGCCGACGGGTTGTCGACATCTGTTGCGGGCATGTGCACTCCTGTTCAAGTGCCTCTAGCTTGCCCGCAAGAGCATTAGGAACGCATAAGTGTCGACGCCAGGCGCGCCACTAAACCACGGACTCAGCCAATCGATACCCCACGCCAGGCTCGGTCAATAACAAACTGGGCTCGGTCGGGTTGAGCTCGAGTTTGGCGCGTAACTGCCCCATGTACAGCCGCAAATACTGCGTTTGATCAACATGCTCAGCACCCCACACATCCATCAACAACTGCCGGTGCGTCACCACCTGCCCGGCTTGGCGGACCAAGCGCGCCAACAGCTTGAACTCGGTGGGCGTCAAATGCACCGCCTCACCGGCGCGATGTACCGTGTGTTTGGCCAAGTCAATGTCTACCGAGCCGCAGCGGTACTGCGTTTGCGGCGCCAACACCACCGTGCCACGATGGCGCAAGGTCACCCGCATGCGCGCCAGCAATTCGCTGATGCTGAAGGGCTTGACCAAATAATCGTCGGCGCCAGCGTCGAGCAAGGCCACTTTGTTGGCATCGTCATGACGTGCCGAAATAATCAAAATCGGCAGAGCATAGTGCGCACGCACGCTGCGCAACACATCGCCACCATCGCCATCTGGCAGACCCAGATCCAACACCAGCAGGTCCAAGGGATCACCCGAGGTCATGCTGTGGCGCAACACCGCATGGGCATCTGCTGCGCTGCTGCTGACGATCACGTCGTAGCCCTCGACCCTCAGCGCGTCGCTCAAGGTGTGACGTAAGTCGCGGTCGTCTTCTACCAATAGAACTTTGAGGGTCATGGGTTGGAAATCTCCGCCAGCATAGGAGGTTGTTGCAAGACGGACAACTGCAAGCACATGATGGCGCCGTGCGGTTGTCGGTCTTCCACCCAAATTCGTGCATCGTGCACTTTGGCAATCGCTTTGCACACCGCCAAACCCACGCCCATGCCTCGGCGTAATTGGCTGGCATGGGTGGCGTCAGCGTGCGCGGCTTTGCCAAGCACACGCTCGAAGGGTTGAAACACTTTGTCTTTCCACGCATCAGCGATACCTGGGCCTTGATCGATCACCCGCACAACCAAGGCCTTGGGTTGAGACACCACTTGGATGTCAATCGGTGTGTCATCAGGGCTGTACTTGATGGCGTTTTCAATCAAATTGTCAAACAGCTGGGCCAACAAAATCGCATCGCAATAGACCCATGGCAAGCCTTCGGGCACGGTCACGGTGATGCGCCGCTGCGCATGGCGTTGGCGAGCCTTGAGCAGCACCGACCCCAAAATTTCTTGCAACGACTCCCAATCTTTTTTAATGTGCAAAGGCCCTGTGTCCAAGCGTGCCAGTTGCAAGGTGTTGGTGGTCATGCGGTTGAGGTGCTGCGCTTCGTCCACAACGGTCTGCGCCAAGTTCGTGATTTTTTCTGTGCTCAACCGCGCCGCTTGCTCGTGGATGACGGAGGCGGCGCCCATCAGGTTGGCCAGCGGGGTACGGTAATCGTGCGATACCGAGGTGAGCAAGGTATTGCGCAAACTTTGGCTCTGTACTTCGTCTTGCGCGCGTTGGGCCAACCGCAGTGTTTGCGCACGTTCCATGTCCAAGCCCAACAAATCACAGGCTTGCTGCAACACTTCGCGTTGAAATATTGTGAGCGGTCTCACCCCAGCCCCTGTCAACGCAGCAGCGCCGTAGGCACGTGTGCGCCCCCGTAAAGGTAAAAACACCGTGTGCTGATTTTCGTGCCGCCCTGTGCCTGGTCCTAAGGCGCCAAACTGTTGCGCGCACGCCCACAGGCCTTGCACATTCTGGCCATGGGCATTGCCAAGCAGCTGGCTGTGACCCGTGCCATCTTCGGCGACGCCCTCTGGCAGCAGCAACACCGAGACATCACATGCCGCAACGTGTGCCATCAGCGCTTGCAGTTGTTGGCCTTGTTGCAAGACGTCGGGTGTTTCACGAAATTGCTCACTCAGCGCGCGCAATCGCTCAGAGGCCTCAGCATGTTGGCTCTCTAACTCGGCCGCCATGCGCAGTCGAGCCATCAAATAGCTCACCACCACACTCACGCCCATCATGGTGATAAGCAAAAGCACATCTTGGTGCAAATGCACGTTAAAGGTGTAGCGTGGTTCGACAAAGAACCAATTGAACATCAGCACACACACAGCGCTGATTCCCACCGAGGCCAGCGCCGACAACCAGACACCGGCAAGCGCACTGGCCAACACCAGCAGCAACGCCAAATTGCCAAGGCTGAGCACGCCGTCCAAGGCCCACAGCAACACCCAAGCGCACAGCCAAATCACCCACGCCGGCCAGCGAGCCTCGAATGTGGGGACAGAGAAACGACGCGAGAAAGGCATTCGCAAAGGCTAGCACAGCTCTTTGAGTTGTTTTCAAAAGCGTATGCACGCTGTCTCGTGTTTGCAAGACAATCCGTTCTCTCTTATTTTCTAGCTGCAGGCATCTTGCTCATGTCTGCGTTGAAAGGCCACGCTGTGAACACCTCACTCGCCTCTATCCTGCGCACCGCCACCCTGTTCTTGAGCGTGGCAGCTTTGCCCGCTTTCGCCCAAAACGTGATCAAAATTGGAGAGATCAACAGCTACAAAGCGCAGCCGGCTTTCCTAGACCCCTACAAAAAAGGCATGGAATTGGCGGTAGAAGAAATCAATGCCGCCGGTGGCGTCAACGGCAAGAAGCTGCAACTCATCACGCGTGACGACAACGCCTCACCTGGTGACGCCGTACGGGCGGCCGAAGAACTGCTGAGCCGCGAAAAAGTGGATGTGCTCTCAGGCGCCTTCCTCTCGCACATTGGCTTGGCACTGGGCGACTTTGCCAAACAACGCAAAGTGTTCTTCCTCGCGGGCGAGCCGCTGACCGACAAGATGGTGTGGCAAAACGGCAACCGCTACACCTACCGCCTGCGCGCCAGCACCTACATGCAAGTGGCCATGTTGGTGCCCGAGGCCGCCAAGCTGAAGAAAAAGCGCTGGGCCGTGGTCTACCCCAACTACGAATACGGTCAATCGGCGGCCGCCACCTTCAAGCAACTGCTCAAGGCTGCACAACCCGATGTGGAATTCGTGGCTGAACAAGCGCCCGCATTGGGCAAGATTGACGCAGGCTCGGTGACCCAAGCGATTGCAGATGCGAAGCCCGACGCCATCTTCAACGTCTTATTTGCCACCGACCTGGCCAAGTTTGTGCGCGAAGGCAACACGCGCGGCGTGTTCCAAGGCCGCGAGGTGGTCAGCCTCTTGACCGGCGAGCCCGAGTATTTGGAGCCGCTCAAAGACGAAACGCCCAACGGCTGGATCGTCACGGGCTACCCTTGGTATGGCGTGCAAACGCCCGAGCACAAAGCCTTCTTCTTGGCCTACCACCACAAGTACAACGACCACCCGCGTTTGGGCTCCGTCGTGGGCTACAGCATGATTCAAGCGCTGGCCGCAGGCATCGCCAAGGCCAAGAGCACTGACAGCGAAAAGCTGGTCACGGCCTTCAGCGGTATGAGCTTTAGCACGCCCTACGGCAAGGTGATGTTCCGCAAACAAGACAACCAATCCACCATGGGCGCATTTTTAGGCCGCACCAAGAACGATGGCGGCAAAGGCGTGTTGGTAGACTACCGCTACATCGATGGTGCCAGCGTGCAACCCAGCGATGACGTTGTGAAAAAGCTCAGACCCAACAACTAATCCCCAACACAACGCCCGCCTTTTGCGGGCGTTTTAATTTCAAGCCTCACCCACCATGGACCTCGCCAGCTTTTTTGTGCAAGCCCTCAACGGCTTGGCCAGCGCGTCGTCTTTGTTCTTGGTGGCTGCGGGCTTGTCGCTGATCTTTGGCGTGACGCGCATCGTCAACTTTGCGCATGGCTCGTTTTTCATGCTGGGGGTGTACCTGGCGTATTCCTTCGTGTCGCACGCGGCGCCTGGTGTGTCTTCTGCATTGAACCTGGTGTTGGGTGATGGTGCCAGCCAAACCGCGGCTTACTTTGTGCTCTTGCTGTGTGCAGCACTTGTCACCGGCGTCTTGGGTGCCTGGGTCGAAGTGCTGGTGCTGCGCCGCATTTACAAAGCACCGGAGTTGTTTCAGCTGCTCGCCACATTTGCCTTGGTACTCGTCCTACAAGACGGCACGTTGTGGATGTGGGGCGCCGAAGATTTGCTGGGACCACGCGCACCCGGCCTGAGCGGCGCAGTGGATATTTGGGGTCGCCGTTTTCCAACGTATGACCTTTTTTTAATTTTCATCGGCCCGCTGGTACTCGCTGTGCTGTGGTGGTGTTTGCAGCGCACACGTTATGGTGTACTGGTACGCGCAGCCACTCAAGACCGCGAGATGTTGGGGGCGCTGGGCATCAACCCGCGTCATTTGTTCACTGCTGTATTTGCACTGGGCTGTGCCTTGGCGGGCCTAGGGGGGGCGCTGCAACTGCCACGCGAGCCCGCGCACCTGGGGCTGGACATGGCCACGATTGGCGACGCGTTTGTGGTGGTGGTGGTCGGTGGCATGGGGTCGATTCCCGGCGCGTTTGTGGCGGCTTTGCTGATTGCCGAAATCAAAGCGCTGTGCATCGCATTGGGTACTGTTGAGATCTTTGGCCTGTCATTTGCATTTTCCAAACTCACCCTCGTGGTTGAGTTTTTGGTCATGGCCGCCGTGTTGATGGTGCGCCCTTGGGGCTTGCTGGGTCAACCCCAAAGTGCGCCACGTGCGGGTACCGAGCAAGAAACGCCGTTTGCTTTGGGCAGTGCACGCACGCGCCATGTTTGGTTGTGCGTGGGTGTTGCGCTGTTGGCGCTGCCGCTGTTTACCGCGGATTCGCCCTACACGCTGGTGCTGGGCATTGACTTGGCGGTGGCCACCTTGTTTGCCGCCAGCCTGCACTTCATCATGGGGCCTGCGGGCATGCACTCGTTTGGACACGCCGCTTACTTTGGTGTGGGTGCGTATGCAGCAGCCTTGTTGGTCTTGCGTGCTGGCCTCTCGAGCGAAGCCGCATTGTTGTTGGCCCCACTCATCAGCGCCTTGGTGGCAACACCGATTGCATGGTTTGCGGTCCGCCTGTCGGGCGTGTACTTGGCCATGCTCAC
>Ga0228701_1000323_pt1 | contig 42246 bp, 38 predicted proteins | sample McNCre117_Aug_MG_2_FD_178017 | JGI IMG/M metagenome (GOLD analysis project Ga0228701, IMG submission 178017) | Freshwater microbial communities from McNutts Creek, Athens, Georgia, United States - 11-17_Aug_MG | ecosystem: Environmental > Aquatic > Freshwater > Creek | place: USA: Georgia... | reverse complement strand
TCTCGGGCCGCAATAATCGAGCTGACAATCGCTGACCAGGCTTCGCGATCTTGACCGACAGTGGGTTCATCAAGATAGGCCGACCGCGGGTGGTGCGCAAAAGCCGTGGCGACCGCGAGTCGGCGCTTCTCTCCACCCGAAATCTCGTATGGGTTTTGCCCTTCAAGTTGGCTAAGACCCAGATCTTTGAGCAATTGGTGAGTGTGAGCGTCTGACTCAGCCGCATCGATACCGAGACCCTCTGCGGCCAGTCGGGCCGTGCAATTGGCAGATTCAAAAACACTATCGCCAACCACTGTCAATTCCGGCTGCTGAGGCACAAAACCAACGCCATCGAGAATGGTCTTGGCAGCCGGATCCGATTGAAGCATCTGTTTTAGTCGGGTTGTCTTACCTGCACCACTATTGCCGGTCAAAACCGTAATCGAGCCCTTGGCCGGACCTTCCGCCGAATTGCGAGGCGGCGCGATGGCCGATTCAAGAAATGGGGCCGGTTCGCCTGGAATCCAAATGCCAAGCTCGAGCAATTTGGTTCGGTGCGCTCTTAAGACCTCGATTGGGGGTCCGTCGAAGAGCAACTCTCCCTGACTGCTAAGGACCATGATTCTGTCCATTTGGTTGAGCCAGCCATCAAACCGGTGCTCGGCGAGAATGAGGGTTTGCCCCTCTTTTTCAAGCGCCGAGAGCACCGCTGCCCTCACGCTTTTCGCAGAATCGCTATCCAACATAGAGGTTGGCTCATCAAGAAGTAGCAAACCGGGCTGCAGTGCGAGCACCCCGGCGAGTGCAACTCTTTGCATCTCGCCACCGGAAAGATCAGTTGAACTACTCTGCAGTGGCTTATCAATTTGGACCGAAGCTAAGTTCCTGCTGACCAAGGCCTCCAAATCGCTGCTTGGATAACCGGCATTTTCCGGCCCAAAAGCGACTTCTCGCAAAAGTGTTGGCGCCACGATTGTGTCATTCGGATCCTGCAGCTGTAAGCCAACTGAACCGCAAGTGATTGAACCGGTAAAGTCCCCAGACTCGGTATCCGTAAGGACCCCAGCAATTGCGCGCAACAGGGTAGATTTACCTGACCCGCTGGGGCCAACGAGCAGCACCTTCTGGCCGGGCGCAATGGAAAAAGTTAGGTTATTTAAGAGCGGCCGAGAGCTCGCAAAGGGAGTCCAAGTCAAATTCTTGACCTGAACTCCCCCGCGAAACTCTTCAGTCATTATTTAGATCGCGCCTCGCGCCCAACAGCAAAGTTGTTTAGCGCACCTGTCTTAGCCAAACCGCGAATTAGCCAGTATGCGCCACCGCCAGCAAGAAGAGCACCAGAGATAATTCCGCAAACTAGGAAAATAGCCTTGAACAGTGGTGAATAACTAGGAACATACGACCACCACTCGTAAAAACAAATCTCAAATACTGCAGACAACATTCCACCGAGTGCCGCGACTCCAAAATTGAATTTACGGTAGCGGAAAACTAGAAACACAATCTCGACTCCAACGGCTTGAAGCATAGCTGAAAACAAAACCGTAATTCCCCAGGTATTTCCCAAAAGCAGCTCGACATTCGCGGCAATCAATTCCATGAATATTGCTGCCCCAGGGCGACGAACCAGAAGTGCACCAGCAACGGCAGGAATGATCCAAAGCCCAAGAGCCAGCTCACCAACCGGCGGAAAACCAGCTGTGATAACACCCAGAATTGGGTAGATCAATGTGTCGAAGCCCCAGAAGCCCACGCCCAGGGCGACGGCAAGAACGGCTGCGGTGACGAGGTCAATTCCTCGCCATTTGTTGCTCATAATTTGTGTTGAATTGCTCATGATATTTCTTCTTCCTAATAGAAATGGAAGAGGGCCCGCAAACCAACGACCCGGCACGGCTCAAACCAATGCAAGGCAACTGGTAAGCGTGCTGAGATGCTCGACTTCCTCCGCCGGAATTACCCGGAATCAGGTTCGAGGGTCTGTGAAAATCACACTCTCAGCGCCTGAAGGCGCTCCCCTGTCGTACACCTAAAAGAATAGCGCAAACTGCCAAACACAAGCCAAAAGATAAAAAGACCGGCACTCAGCCGGCCTGTTTATTTTGGTGCCTCCAGTGGGACTCGAACCCACACTTTGACGATTTTAAGTCGTCTGCCTCTGCCATTGGGCTATGGAGGCTAAAGCGAAAAGGCGCCTAGTTTCCTAAGCGCCTCTCCTTTAGCTTTTGAACTAAGCCTTTGGGCGAGACGCGAAGGTCTCAAAGGCTAAGCGTGGGTCCTTGGTAGCTGAAATCGCAACGATGTCGCGACGAAGCAAGAAGTTCCAAACCCAACCAGAGAATACGCGAATCTTGCGCTCCCACATTGGCATTGCTAGACCGTGGTAGCCACGGTGCATTAGCCAGGCGATTGGGCCCTTGATGGCAAGCTTGCGGAACTGGAATACACCAACACCGATTCCAAGGCCAGCAACTGCACCTAGATTGACGTGGTAGTACTCCTTGACGCCTTCACCACGAAGTGAAGCAACGATGTTCTTCGCCAAAAGTTTTGCCTGGCGAACCGCGTGCTGCGCGTTTGGAACACAGAAGCCACCAACGCCACCACCGGTTAGGTCTGGCACTGCAGAAACGTCACCAGCAGTCCAAGCATCAGCAATAACCTTTTCGCCCTCGACAACCTGAAGGGTTGCCTTTGCGGTGATGCGGCCACGCTCGTCTAGCGGAAGGTCGGTGTTACGAACGAATGGGTGGGCCATAACTCCGGCAGTCCAAACGATTACGTCTGACTCGAAGCTCTCGCCGGTTGAAAGCTCGATCTTTCCGTTGACGGCCGACTGAAGCTGTGTGTTCAAGTGAATCTGGGCACCACGCTGGTCAAGGTTTGCAATAACCCACTGGCTGGTCTCAAGTGAAACCTCAGGCATGATGCGGCCCATAGCCTCAATCAGGTGGAAGTGAGTGTCTTCGAACTTGATGCCTGGGTAGTAGCGAAGAAGGTAGCTGACTAGTGAACGCATTTCTGCGAAAGTTTCAATTCCTGCGAAACCACCACCAACAACAACGAAGGTGAGCAAACGGTCGCGTGCAGCACCTGCAGGCAAGTTAGCTGCCTTGTCCAGGTTGGTCATAATGCGGTTGCGGATCTCAACCGCTTCTTCGATGGTCTTTAGGCCGATTGCATTGTCAGCAACACCAGGAATCGGGAAGGTACGTGAAACTGCACCAGCGGTAACTACGATCTGGTCGTACTCCTGCTTATAAGGCTTTAGCCCGTCAACCTCGATGGTTGCGGTCTTCTTCTTGTGGTCAACGTTGGTGACTTTACCGGCGATGATGTTGGTGCTGCGAAGGTGGCGACGGTGAGAGGTCACAACGTGGCGAGCTTCGATTGAACCGGCAACAACCTCAGGAAGGAATGGCTGGTAGGTCAGGTATGGAAGCGGGTCAACTAGAGTGACCTCGGCCTCTCCCTTGCCAAGAAGCTTTTCGAGCTTAAAGGCAGTGTAGAAACCGGCGTAACCGCCACCGACGATGAGGATCTTTGGTGCAGCGGCACCGTTCTTTAGAGTAGGCATTGTTCTAATTTACTACCTTTGACTAGTTGATTTGTTCTAACAATGGACGGTGAGTTAGTTGCTTTCGCAAACGCAGCGATTTGGGCTCCACGTGCAAGCCTCTAAGGCAATGTCTCCGATTGGATTGACGCCGGGCCCTGCCGCTAAAGAGTGGCCGATCAATGCGTGCAAACATTTAACGCGAGTTGGCATTCCCCCGGCCGAAATCCCAGCAATTTCAGGCACCTCCAACCCAAGTTCCGCGCCTGTTTTGTCTCGGTCTGCGATGTATGACTGATGAGCTTTCAGGTAGGCGGCGGCAAGTTCAGGCTCATCCGACAAGCGTTGCTGCAATATCGCCATCAGGCCACTTGCTTCGAGAGTTGAAACGGCAGCAGTGGCACCGCGGTGGGTTAGGTAATAAGTGGTTGGAAAAGGCGTGCCGTCACTAAGTCTTGGTGCGGTGTGGACCACGGTTGGCTTGCCACAAACACAGCGAGCTGCGATTGCGCGAATGTCTCGTGCCGGGCGGCCGAGTTGACGTGAAACCTCAGCGATGTCGGCTTCGGTTGCTGGAGTTAGTGGCATTACTTAGTTGCCGCCTTAGGCTCATCGATGCCGGCAACAATCACAGACTGCATGACCGAATCGACCCAATTGTTTCTTGTAACGTGAATGGATTTTGAAATTTGACCGTAGTTTCGTTGGTCGGCAAGCATTGCACCCACGGTGCCCGTGGTGTCAGATGCACTAACCCCATTGGCGTCCATGACCAGATAAGAGACTTCGCCAGGCATCACATAGTAGAGGCGATTTCGAGCCTGTGAGCGAACATAGACCGGATCTTCCCAGCGTTTGCGCTCAGCCACCATGTTGTTGACTTCATTACGCGCTTGTTCCACCTGGGCCGCGGCTTGAGCCACCTGCTGACGGAGAACAAACCATTCCTGCACCTTTGGAGCAAGCGTCAATGCCGCCAACACGTTCATTGCCAACAAGGTGACCGTGTAGGTGTTGAGTCGCATTCCGCGCATCCACTCGGAGCTGGCCGCCGGACGATTGGTTTTTGGAGCCTTGCTTGAGCGAGAAGCAGAAACCGGCGCCTGACGAGAAGACTTTTTGCCCGGATTGGGCATAGGTCGCTTCATCAGACGCCGGCTTCTAGAACTTCTGGATTAGCCGTTGAAACGAGGGAAAGCTGAACGACCAGCGTAGAACGCTGCATCGCTTAGCTCTTCTTCGATGCGTAGAAGCTGGTTGTACTTGGCAACTCGCTCTGAACGAGCAGGTGCACCAGTCTTGATCTGGCCCGCGTTAGTTGCAACGGCTAGGTCAGCGATGAAGGTGTCTTCGGTCTCGCCTGAGCGGTGAGAGATGATTGCCTTCATGCCGTGAACCTGAGCCAAAGTAACTGCGTCTAGGGTCTCGGTAAGGGTACCGATCTGGTTTACCTTGACAAGAATTGCGTTTCCGGCCTTCTCATCGATGCCCTTCTGAAGGCGTGATGGGTTGGTCACGTAAAGGTCGTCACCAACAAGCTGGACCTTTGAGCCAAGCTCAGCAGTCATCTTGGTCCAAGCAGCCCAGTCATCCTCGGCCAATGGGTCTTCAATCGAAACCAGTGGGAAGCGAGCAACGAGGTCTGCGTAGTAGGCGATCATTTCATCACCGGTGCGCTCCTGGCCTTCGAAGCTGTACTTCTTGGTCTCTTCTGAGTAGAACTCGGTTGCTGCAACGTCAAGTGCAAGCGCAATGTCGGTGCCTAGCTTGTAGCCAGCCTTTGCGATTGCCTCGGCAATTAGCTCAAGTGCGGCAGCGTTGGTTGGTAGCTCTGGTGCAAAACCACCCTCGTCACCAAGGCCGGTTGAGAGGCCCTTGCTGTGAAGCAGGCTCTTTAGTGCGTGATAAACCTCAACACCCCAGCGAATTGCCTCTGAGAAAGTTGGCGCACCCAGAGGAACAATCATGAATTCCTGGATGTCAACGCCAGTGTCAGCGTGTGCTCCACCGTTGATGATGTTCATCAGTGGAACTGGAAGGGTGTGTGCATTTGGGCCACCGAGGTAGCGGTAAAGTGGCTGGCCGGTTGACTCGGCGGCTGCACGGGCGTTTGCCATTGAAACACCAAGGATGGCGTTTGCGCCGAGGTTTGACTTGGTAGCGGTGCCATCAAGTGAAAGTAGCGCTGCATCAACCAGGCGCTGATCTTGAGCATCGAAGCCAACAAGTGCCTCGTCGATGGTCTCGACTACGGCCTTAACCGCGTTCTGAACACCCTTGCCTAGGTAGCGGCCCTTGTCGCCATCGCGGCTTTCGTGAGCTTCGAATGCACCGGTAGATGCACCCGATGGAACGGCTGCGCGGCCGAAGCTGTCGTCTTCTAGGAGAACTTCAACCTCAACGGTTGGGTTTCCACGTGAGTCTAGGATTTCGCGAGCGCCAATGGCTTCGATGATTGACAAAATATGTCTCCTTGTTTTGGGCGATTTCAGACACGCCAGACGACGTGCAAAACGTCGTTGTATTGGTTTTAGTTTACCGAGTTACGGCTTAGTTAGCGATGTTGCGCAGCGACAAGTCGGCGAAATTTACTAACTCTTCACCAACTGTTGCAAAGGAACCGAAACCCTGCTCGGCCATGCTGTCCAACAAGAGATTCAACTTCTTTGGGCGCTGCTCAAGCCGCACCCTAAAACCGGCAGCGATGGCCTGCTGCTGCAAATTCAAAGCATTGCCAATCACTTTTGGTTCGGCACTATCAAGTACCAGCACAAGTGACTTGCTGTCATCGCGAGTCTCTTCGACAAGATCCACGGCGCGTTCGAAACCGATCGAGATTCCAACTGCTGGCGCATCCGTGCCCAGCCAACGCCCAACCATGCCGTCATAGCGGCCGCCACCACCGATGGACGAACCTGATTCTGGGTGCTCGATTTCGAAGATAGTCCCGGTGTAGTAGCCCATGCCTCGAACCAGGGTCGGGTCGAAGCGAAGACGGCCGGCGCCAAATCGGGCCTCGATCGCGCTGAAGATTTCCTGTAATTCACCCGGAATCGGTAGGTCACCGACAATTGCGTTTAACCAAGTCGCTGCGCGCTCGGCAACACCGGCATCAAACTTTTCAGCGAGTTCGGCAACCACGCCCTCGGCTGCAATCTTGTCGAGTTTATCGATGGTGATCATGGCAGAACCCTTGCCGGCTTCAGGCACACCAAGCTGTTCAAGCAAGTTGGCTAGAAGCACGCGGTGGTTCACACGAATGGTCGCATCGGTCAAACCAATAGCGGTCAAGGCATCAAGCGATGCGTTGAGAAGTTCAATTTCAGCGAGGATGCTGGCATCGCCGATGATGTCGATATCGCATTGAACGAACTGGCGGTAACGGCCCTTTTGCGGGCGTTCGGCACGCCATACCGGCCCGGTTTGTAGCGCCTTGAACACGGTTGGAAGCTTGGCGCGATTGGTCGCGTAATAGCGAGTCAACGGCACTGTCAGGTCATACCGCAGGCCGAGATCGGCGAGATTGTCTTCACCGTTGTTGGCGGCGAGAGCAGAATCAAGTTCGGCACCGCGCTTCATCACCCGGAAGGCGAGCTTTTCGTTGTCGCCACCCTGACCCGAGGTTAGTCGTTCAAGATCTTCCAGTGCCGGTGTTTCAATCTCCTGAAAGCCGTGGCCCAAGTAGGTCTCGCGAATGGTGGTCAAAACCTGGTCGCGACGAGTCTTCTCAAGGGGAAGGAAATCGCGCATTCCGCGAGGTGGGTGCACGTCTTTAGCCATGTATCAAGTTTGTCACATCGACTAGCGACAGAGGTCCTCGAGCGCTTCGCCAAGATCAGATTTCTCGAACTCGAAACCGGCTGCCAGTAACTTGGCCGGAACGGCATGACGGCCAGATAAAGCAAGCATTGGATCAGTTTTGAAGATAAAACGAGAACCCAGACGAATCACCAAAGCAGGAGTTGGCGGCGACCATGGTTTGTGCAGAACCGCGCGGAGGGATGCCATCAACTGTTTATTTCGAACCGGGTTTGGACTTGTAATGTGAATGACACCGGACAAGTTGCTATTACCCACAATGAAATTTATTGCTCCGATGAAGTCTCGAATGTGAATCCAGGAGACCCACTGATCTCCATCGCCCACTGTGCCACCCATGAACATTCGCGTAATAGCGATGAGACGATTCAGCGCCGGAGTTCCACTATCGAGCACGATTCCTGTTCGGAGAAATACAATTCGACAGCCTGAGATCGGCTGGAGCGCTGCCTCCCAGACCTTGGCAACACCCGCCATTTGCTCGGGGCCTTCCGCTGGATCGGATGCTTCATCCAACACAAGTTCACCGGCATCGCCATAAATTGCCAGTGTGCTCATCTGCAACCAGATGCTTGGAGCCCCATATTCCTCTGATGCTCGAACTAGTGTTTCGGTTGGGGAAACTCGTGACGATTTCAGCAATGCGATATTCTCAGGAGTTGGTCGCCGGTCAACAAGTTCGCCTGAGAGGTTAATCAGGATTGAACCGGGAATGATGCTGGCCCAGGACGGCTCTACAGACGTACCATCCCAAACGAGTTGTTTATAGGCAACCGAATCTCTAACCCTACGAGTGAGAATGAAGACTTCATGACCAAGGTTTACAAAATTCAAAGCGATTTTCTGCCCGAGCGCTCCCGAACCGCCCGCGATTACTACTCGAGGATTGACCGCCAACACTAAGCCTTTGGCATCTTGCACGCTGGCGTTCCGCCTGGCAATTTTTGCCTATTTGCCGCAATCCAGATGTAAACCTTCGCAGAGATAACGTTTAGGCCCGGCGCAACCATCAGAGCACCTATGGATTTGATGAAAATATTTGGCTGAATTAGGAGCAGCTTGGCCATGCAATAGTGACCGGCAAAGACCTTATCGCCAATTACTAACTGCACCTTGGCTGCGGCCTCTTCAGCAGTCAAACCATACTGCTCCAAATCGGTCCACTGGTAAGGAACTATCTCGAGAGCAATCTTTGAATTCTTCTGAATCCAATTTGCCGTGGTGGTGCAAAAACCACAGTCACCATCAAACACCAGTACCGGTTTTGCCATTCTTTCCCCCGACTTTGTCATTAGTCTTCGCTAGGAACTGCAATCACACCGGCGTCAAAGCCATCTTCGATTTCGACCTCTCGAATCTCAACCTGTAGTTCACGCACGGCCCCGCGAAGTGCACGCTCAGAGTCAAAGCCGGCTGCGCGACCGGAAGACACGATGGCTAGCAGGATGGCACCAAGTTCGGCTTCGCTAGTTACGGTGAATGGGCCTGGAGCATCAGCGTCCAACAGACCGATCTTCTCGGCCTTGCCAATAATCTTGTCTGCAAGAGCAAGCGCAGGCATTGCCTGTGGGATACCATCCAACACCGACTGGCGGTGCGGTTTTTCCTTTTTCTTGTGATCATCCCAGTTGAGCATGACATCATCACCGGTCTTGGCAGCAAACTTTTCTAACTCTTCAGCATTGCCAAACACGTGGGGGTGGCGGCCCTTCATTTTGGCCGATGAAACGCGCGCAACGTCTTCGATGTCGAAAGGCTCGCCGAGCGTGCCGGTGGCCCCCAAATCACTGTGGAAGATCACCTGGTAGAGCACATCGCCCAGCTCTTCGATTACCTCATCGCGATCCCCAGACTCAATCGCATCGATGAGTTCATATGTCTCTTCTAGCAAATACTTGGTTAGTGAATCGTGAGTTTGCTCGGCATCCCAAGGGCAACCGCCGGGCGCACGCAATTGGTGGGCAACGGCAATCAGATCATCAAGTTGGGTCATTACAGGCCTTCTCGGTTAGGTGGTCGGTGTTGCCGGCGGGAAAACTCGGGCCAAGAATGCCCAAGCCCAATCGATGATTGGTTTATCTCGCAATGGTTCGAAGTTAGCATCCCGCGGTGCCGGAACCATTAACGTTTGAGCCGATTGCAGATATTTTGTGCCCGGAAAAAGGTGAGTGAGCTGAACCTGTTGAGCCTCGGATAGGTCAACCGGTTGAAGTTTGACCTGGAGCCCAAGAACGTTGAAATCTTTTAGCCCCAGACGGTTTGCCTGCTGACGCAGTTCGGTTACCTCGATGAGGTTTCGCACCGGTTCAGGCGCAGTTCCATAACGGTCTTCGAGTTCGGCAAGGATGCCATCGAGCTGGGCCCTTGAGCCCTTCTCCCCCGAAGCCGCAGAAAGCTTGTGATATGCCTCGAGCCTTAGGCGCTCTGAGTCAACATAGGTGCTTGGAATGTGAGCATCGACGGGTAGTTCGAGTTTGAGCTCTGCTGGAGCCTCAATCTTTTCGCCCTTGAAATCTGAAACGGCCTCGCCAATCATTCGCAGGTACAGGTCAAAGCCAACTCCAGCGATGTGACCAGACTGTTCACCGCCCAAAAGGTTTCCGGCGCCACGAATTTCGAGGTCCTTGAGCGCAATCTGCATGCCGCCACCGAGCTCATTATTCTGCGCGATGGTCGCCAGTCGATCATGTGCGGTTTCGGTTAGCGGCTTGTCTGGCGAGTAGAAGAAGTATGCGTATGCGCGCTCACGGCTGCGACCCACACGACCGCGAATCTGGTGCAACTGACTCAGACCGAAATTCTCGGCCCGGTCAATAATCAGCGTGTTTGCGTTAGGGATATCGATGCCGGTTTCGATGATGGTGGTCGACACAAGAACGTCAAACTTCTTCTCCCAGAAGTCGACGACAACTTGCTCAAGTGCGGCCTCAGACATCTGCCCATGTGCAACTGCAATTCGCGCCTCAGGAACTAGCTCGGCAAGGCGATGTGCTGTTGCTTCAATGGTGCTGACTCGGTTATGGACGAAAAAGACCTGGCCCTCGCGAATCAATTCTCGGTGAATTGCCGCCGCCACCTGTTTCTCGCTATAGCTTCCGATGTAGGTCAGGATTGGGTGCCGCTCTTCCGGCGGAGTGGCCAGCGTGGACATTTCGCGAATTCCGGTAATCGCCATTTCAAGAGTGCGCGGAATTGGAGTGGCAGACATCGACAAAATATCGACATTCGTTTTGATTTCCTTGAGCTTTTCTTTGTGCTCAACGCCAAAGCGCTGCTCTTCATCGATGATGATCAAACCCAGCTGACGGAACTTGACCGATTCGGCAAGCAAGCGATGGGTTCCGATAACCATGTCGACCGAACCATCGGCCAAACCTGCCAGAGTTTCTTTAACTTCCTTGGCGGTTTGAAAGCGCGAAAGCGACCGAACCGTGACCGGAAATCCTGCGAATCTCGCCTCAAAAGTGTCGGTGTGCTGCCGGGCAAGCAGAGTTGTCGGCACCAGCATTGCAACTTGCTTGCCATCCTGAATTGCCTTGAATGCGGCGCGAACGGCCACCTCGGTCTTGCCATAACCGACATCTCCGGCAAGCAACCGGTCCATCGGAATCTCACGCTCCATGTCGCGTTTGACTTCATCGATGGTGGTCAACTGGTCAGGAGTTTCAACAAAAGCAAAAGCTTCTTCGAGCTCCTGTTGCCATGGGGTGTCTGGCCCGAAGGCATAGCCGCGAGATTTCATGCGTGCCGAGTAGAGCTTGACCAAGTCGATTGCAATCTTGCGAATTGCCTTGCGGGCATTGCCCTTGGCTCGTGCCCAATCCCCGCCGCCCATCTTCGACAAGACTGGCGCTTCGCCGCCGACATAACGGGTTAGCAGGTCAAGTTGGTCGGTGGGCACAAACAGCGTGTCACCTGGGTAGCCACGCTTCGAGGGCGCGTACTCGATCAGTAAATACTCGCGCTGGTGCTGTTGTTTGCCAACACCACTGGCACGCTGAACTAGTTCAACAAATCGACCAATGCCATGCGTCTCGTGCACCACATAGTCGCCGGCTTTGAGGCTAAGTGGGTCAACCGACTGCCCACGCTTTGCCGCCAACTTTCGAACCTGCGGGCTAACGTAGGCGGTGCTCTTGCCATAGAACTCAGCCTCGGTCAAAACAATCAACTTGGCATCGGGCGCAGTGAAACCCTTGCGCAAATTACCTTGGGCAACCTCGCCCTTGATGCCTGCGGCGGCCAGTTGTTCATTCAAACGCTCGGCGGTTCCATGCCCTTCGGCCACCAGGATTATTTGCTGCCCATTCTTGGCTTGATCTTCAAGCCATTCGGTTGCAGTGGTTTCAAGGCCTTTGAAGTTAGGGATCTCAAATAGGCCCAAATTGATGAGGCTGTCATCGTCGGCACCGAACTGTGAAATCGTGAAAAGTTGGCGGCCGGCCAGCGCGTCCTTGAATTGCGACATCTCGACGAACCCACCCGAACTCAGGTCAATCGGGGCGTTTGCGCCCTCGGTGGCGGCATCCCAGGCTGCGTGCAAGAACTCTTCGTTTGTGTCAACCAGGCTCTTGGCGCGGGCCGCAGATTTCTCTGGCGAGAGCAAGAGCACAAGCGCGTCCGAAGGCAAATAATCGGTGAAAGGCACCAGTGCATCTACCAAAACTGGCGCCAATGATTCCATGCCATCCACCGGGATGCCTTCGGCAATCTTTGCCAGCATCGTCGAGATGTTTGGAAACTCGTGCAGCATTTCGCGGGCACGGCCAGCCACCGCAGGGGTGATGATGATTTCTCGAGCCGGATAGATCTCGACGGTCTTGATATTTGTGATTGTGCCATCTGGGTTGTGGATGGACCTTTGATCAGCAACTGAGAATTCACGAATGTCTTCGAGTTCGTCACCAAAGAACTCGAGACGCATCGCGTGTTCTGCAGTGGTTGGGAATATGTCCAAAATGCCACCGCGGGCTGCGAACTCACCACGTTTGGTCACCATGTCGACGCGGTGGTAAGCCATTTCGACTAACTTCAGTGACAACTCAAAAAGCGGATACTCCTTACCCTGCTCCAATAAGAGCGGCGGATGACTTGCCAGGCCGGCAACCACCGGCTGCAAAACAGCACGAACCGAGGCCAAGACAAATACTGGATGATCTATGTCAGAACTTGAACTTGCCAATTCGTTCAGTCGGTGCAGCACCTTCAGGCGTCGCCCTACTGTTTCTGGGCTAGGGCTAAGACGCTCGTGTGGCAGGGTCTCCCAGGATGGGAATTCAAGAATTTCAGCGGTTGGGTCAAGTGACCGCAAAGAGGCCGCAACGTCTTCGGCCTCACGACCGGTTGAAACCACAAGCAACTGAACTTTGGAAAGTTTTGCTGAGGTTCGAAACTTAGAAACTGCATCGATTACTGCGGGCATAGCACCCTGAGGTGCAACCAGATCAACGCGCTGAGCTTTGATTTTGGCTTGAAGTGCAGCGAAGGGATAGCCCTCTGAAATGAGTGCGCCAAGGCGCGAAAGGGCCTTGAGATTTTGTTCACTCACAAGGTAAGTCTAAGTTCGATTTACCTCGACGTATTCCGGTCTTAGGTAGCGGTGTTGAACTTATTTTGTGCGGCGAGCAGACCGTCGCCAACAATCGCCTCAACTGCGTCGGCGGCAATTTCAAGTGTCACTGGTAGACCCTTGCGCTCAGCCGCGGAGAAGTCTTTCAGGACGAAATCTGCTGTGTCCATTCGGCCCGGCGGACGTCCGATACCAATGCGAACCCTGGCGAATTCATTAGATCCGGCCGCCGCAATTATGTCGCGAAGGCCGTTGTGACCGCCGTGACCACCACCCGATTTAATTCGCACGTCTTCGGCAGGTATGTCGAGTTCATCGTGCAAGACAATCAGGTTGTGAATTCCAATATCGAAAAACTTCATCAGTGAGCTCACCGGCCCACCGCTGGTGTTCATGTATGAAGCTGGCTTTGCCAAAATAAGTTTTGGACCCCCGGCACCAAGCCGCGCTTCAGCAACGGCGGCATGAGCTTTGTGACTTTTGAAAGTGGCACCGAGGCGCTCGGCAAGAACTACCAACGCCATCTGGCCAACATTGTGCCGGTTAGCAGAATAGTCGGGCCCGGGGTTACCGAGCCCGACTATTAGGTAAGCCGAGTTAGACAGTTGACTACTCTGCTGCTGGTGCAGCTAGGTCAGCCGCGTGGCCAGCTGCGGTTGGAACAACCGAAGCGATTAGTTCATCAGCAGCAAGCTCAAGCTTTGCGCCTGCAGGAACAATTAGGTCCTTAGCTAGAACGTGGAAGCCGGCGCCTTCCTTGTTGAAAATTGCCTCAACGAAGTCAGGGATGCTGGTTGCAGCAACTTCTAGCTTCACGGTCTTGTGCTCAAGGTCGATTACGGTGCCAGATAGTGACTCACCGATTACGTGAACTGGAACCTCAACGTGAACGCGCTCACCGGCAACAAGACCAACTAGGTCAATGTGCTCGATGATCTGGGTTACAGGGTCCTTGGTCGCGCTCTTCACTAGAACCGACTCAACCTTGCCATCAAGGTTTAGGTCGATGACAGCGTTCTTGTGGCGCAAAATCTTTGCTACCTCGTGAGCGTCAACGGTGATGTGTCGAGCCTCTGCACCGTGACCGTAAATAACAGCCGGGGTGCGGCCCTTCATGCGGTCCTGGCGAGATGCGCCCTTACCGAACTTGGTGCGAAGAGTTGCGTCTAGTTTTGCAGCAGTGTTCATAAGAATGTTTCCTATCGGATTTGTTTTGGTCTCAACTCAAGCTAAAACGCGAGGATACCTGCCAATAAATCTGGCTAAATGCCCCGTCGATAACGGCCCCGTTTGGAGCCCTCGCCGTTGTCTACTTAGAGTCTACGCGAAACAGTCGCCTCAGAACAAGCGCGGCCGCGAGGATCAACACCGAAACCCAGACTGCCGGGCCCGGAACGCTAAATGCGAGCACCAAGCACAAGATCAATCCAGCCACAGCAATCGATCGGGGTAAAGCCCTTTCTTCCAGCGGTTGCCCAAGAGCACTCAGGTGCGCAATTGCATAGTAAAAGAGCACTGAGAACGACGAAAAACCAATCACCCAACTTAGTCTTCCGGCAAAGACCAGCGAACTAGCCCCAATCGCAATGACAACTTCGGCAACCCATGGAGACCCGAATCTGTTTCTTGCCGCGAAGAATCTCGGCAATTCACGGTCATGGGACATTTCTGCTGCCGTGCGCGACACCCCGGCAAGCAAAGCGAGAATCGACCCCAGTGAGGCAGCCGAGGCAACTGCTAAAACCAGCCAGTCTAGGTGCAGGCCTAACTCATTAAAAAATGCAATGAATGGCGCCTCCGCGCCGGCTAAACCAACACCCAAAACCTTGGTCAAAACTATGGTTAGTAACAGATAGATAGCCAAAACCGCTGAAAGTGTGATTGCTATGGCCTTTGGAATATTCTTTTTCGAATCCCGCACTTCGTTTCCCAAAGTCGCAACTCGGGCATAACCCGCGAATGCAAAAAAGATGATTGAGGCTGCGGTCACTATCCCCCAGCCAGGTAAGTGTGGCAGATTGCCGCCAAGCGAAACCTGGCTTGTCGAGGACATTCTGAAAAAAGATGCACCCAGCAAAATTGCAAGAATCAGAAAACCTGTGGTCACCGTTGCCAAAACGGCGGCAACAGCAGCGGTTCGCTGAATGCCCAAAACATTTACAACGACCATGACTAAGATGGCGATGACGGCAACGATTTGTTTTTGTTCGGGAAACGCATACTCACCAAAAACCAGCGCAATCGCGGCGATCGAGCCTATTTTTCCAAATACAAAAGCAAATCCGGCCATAAACGACCAGGTGTCGTTTCGGTATACCCGGGCATAGGCGTAGGTTCCGCCAGGACGGTCTACTTGCCTGGCCAATTGATAGATGGATGCGGCATTAAGTGAGGCCACCAGACCGGCTAAGAAAAGCGCTCCGTAGAGCCAGTCGCCGGCGAGAGCATAGGCGTCTCGAAAAACAACGAATACTCCCGCACCCAACATCGATGCCAAACCAATTGCGATGGTGCCGGCGAGGCCGACTTGTCTTTTGGTCATGGCTTCAGCAAATCAAACCAAGGTGTCTATTGGCTTAACTCTCAAAGGTTTGAATTAAGCGTGTCCCGGGAACAAAGAGTTGACTGAGTCGTCATCGAAAACAGCGTGAATCGCTGCTGCGATAAGTGGTGCAATCGAAAGCACGGTTAGGTTGGCAAATTGCTTATCGGCGGTAATCGGCAAAGTGTTGGTCACGATGACTTCGTCAACGGCACCGCTAGAAAGACGGGCTACCGCCGGTGGAGAAAATACGGCGTGAGTGGCTGCAACAATGACTCGTGCGGCTCCGTTGGTCTTCAGAGCTTCGGCGGCGGCCACGATGGTGCCAGCGGTGTCAATCATGTCGTCAACTAGCAAACAGGTGCGGCCCTTCACATCACCGACAAGCTCGTGCGCTTCCACCTGGTTTGGGCGGTCAGGGTCGCGGCGCTTGTGAATGATTGCAAGTGGTGCTCCCAGACGGTCTGCCCAGATGTCAGCCACACGGACTCGGCCCGAGTCAGGCGAAACCACGGTAAGAGCTTCGTGACCAAATCGCTCAGCGACATGGTCTGCAAGCATCGGCAAAGCCCATAGGTGGTCAACCGGCCCATCAAAGAAGCCTTGAATCTGAGGGGTGTGGAGGTCAACCGACATCAGACGGTTAGCGCCTGAAGCCTTGAAAAGATCGGTCATCAGACGAGCCGAAATTGGTTCGCGGCCCTTGTGCTTTTTGTCTTGGCGAGCATAAGGGAAGAATGGTGCAACCACCGTGATGCGCTTGGCGCTGGCGCGCTTCAGCGCGTCAACCATGAGCAATTGCTCCATGATCCAGTGATTGATTGGGGCTGGGTGAGCCTGAATCACAAATGCGTCAACACCGCGAACCGACTCCTCGTAGCGAACAAAGGTCTCACCGTTGGCGAAGTCATAAGCCGTGGTTGGCAGCAATTTGGTGCCCAAAATTTCGGCAACCTCTTGAGCCAGCTCTTGGTGAGCGCGACCGCTAACCAGCACTAGACGCTTCGAGTTATTCGTCTTAATGTCCAAGTTGGGTCTCCAGTCTCAAGGGTGTTTAGTTTTTTGCCTTTTGGGCGGCCTCTGCGGCTGCAGAACCAGGTCGTTTTGCAATGACCCAATCGGCAAGATTTCGCTGAGGGGCAACGTTCATCGCCAACTCGCCAGCCTCGACATTCCTGCGAACAACGGTGCCGGCTGCGGTGTACGCTCCATCACCAATCGTAATAGGTGCGACGAAGACGTTATGCGACCCGGTGCGAACGTGAGAACCAATCGCGCTGGCATGCTTCTTGATGCCGTCATAGTTGGCAAAAATTGTTCCGGCGCCAATATTTGACTGTTCACCGATGGTCGCATCGCCAACATAGCTGAGATGTGGAACCTTGCTTCCCGCGCCAATTTTGGCATTCTTGGTCTCCACAAAGGTGCCGATTTTGCCATCCTCACCAAGCTCGGTGCCTGGTCGCAGATAAGAGAAAGGCCCGACTGTTGCGCCAGCACCAATTCGAGAGCCTGTGGCGTGTGACTTCACAATCTTCGCAGCCTCGCCAACTTCAACGTCAACCAAAACCACCTCTGGGCCAATCACGGCGCCGGTTTCAATTCGAGTGAAACCTTGCAGGTAGGTGCCGGGCAAAATTGTTACGTCTCTGGCAAGTTCGACTGTGACATCAATCCAAGTTGATGATGGGTCTTGAATCGTGACTCCAGCCACCTGCCAGGCTTCGCAGATTCTAAAGTTCAATTCGGCAGCAACTTCACCCAACTGAACTCGGTCATTGATTCCGGCAACCAACCAGTTATCCGCTACGGCGAGCGCTTGAACTTTGAATCCTTCATGGATGAGCTCGGCCGCGGCATCGGTGAGGTATTTCTCGCCTTGCGCGTTGTGTGAACCAACCTTGGTCAAGGCGTTGCGCAACAAACTTGCATCGAAGACGTAAACGCCGGCATTGACCTCGCTGATTTCAAGCTGCTCAGCATCGGCATCGCGATCTTCGACAATCTGGATAAACTTGCCGTCATTAGAGCGAATGATGCGGCCATAACCAGCCGGATCATCGACGATTGAGGTCAAAATTGTTGCCGCAAAGCCACCTGCGAGGTGCGCCTCTAGCAAAGACTCGAGCGTTGCCACATCGAGAAGTGGCACGTCACCGCTAGTGACCACCACGGCCCCGGTGAAATCTTCTGGCAAGGCGTTTAGCGCACACTCAACTGCGCGGCCAGTGCCCGGGATTTCATCCTGGTCGGCGATGATTGCATGCGGAAAATAGGTTTCGATGTAGTTGGCGATCAGTTCACGCTGGTGACGAATGACAGGAACCACATAGGCCGCGCCAAGGGCGCTTGCAGTTGCTAGGGCATGGCCCAAAAGCGGGAGACCGGCGATTTCATGCATTACCTTCGGCTTCGAAGACTTCATTCGCGTTCCTGCGCCTGCTGCCAACACGACTACCGCTAGGTGCTGCTCGCCCATTTTGCTCCTAATTTGTGCTGCTCCCCCACCAGGACTCGAACCTAGAAAGCCGCCTCCAAAGGGCGGAGTGTTGCCATTACACCATGGGGGAACGTGGGCTTTCGCTCACCCCTCAAGTCTGCCAGATAAATGGCGTTATTGCTGCCCTAAAGCCTCAGATGTCTCAAGCCACTCGAGTTCTAAGGCCTCGCGCTTCTCGTTGAACTCGGATTGCTTCTCAACAAACTTGGCCAGTCCCGCATAGTCACCTTGGTCATGAGCGGCCATATCTAGGTGCAGTTTGGCTTCATCAGAGGCTAACTTCTCAAGGGCACGCTCGACTCGAGCCAGATTTTTCTCGGCATCACGAAGCGCAGCGCCAGTTAGCGCTGGCTTTGTGGCCGCAGCATTCTGAGAAGCCCCACTCTGAACCGAGGTAGTTGTGTCTACGCCGTATCGGCTACTTTCGGCCTGGGCTGCCTTGCCGCTAAGTGAATGCTTACGAAGTTCAAGATACTGGTCAACTCCGCCAGTAAGGTGACGAAGGTTTCCATCACCGAGCAAGGCATACTGCTGATCGGTAACACGTTCAAGCAAATACCGGTCGTGACTCACCACGATCAGGGTTCCAGGCCAGCCATCAAGCAGGTCTTCCATCGCGGCAAGGATGTCGGTGTCAAGGTCGTTTGTCGGCTCATCCAGAATGAGCACATTCGGCTCACCAAACAACAAACGCAAAAACTGAAGCCTACGGCGTTGGCCGCCGGAGAGGTCCTCGATTGGGGTTTGAAGTTGCGCCTGGGTAAAGCCCAGTTGCTCAACAAGTTGACCGATGCCAACTTCCTTTTTATCCACCACAAAGAAGGATTTCTCGCGGGCAATCAGGCTAAAAATGCGCTCGCCGTGAAACTCGTCTAACTCGCGAACCTCTTGGCTAAGGGTCGCAATATTGACAGTCTTGCCGCGCTTGATTCGCCCTGAGGTCGGTTCAAGCGAGCCCTGAATCAATTTCAGAAGCGTGGTTTTACCCGCGCCGTTCACGCCAACCAGACCAACTCGGTCGCCAGGTCCGAGGCGCCAGGTCACATCGTGCAATAGCTCGCGGCCATCGATGGAATAACTCATGTCCTCCACATCGACAACGTCTTTTCCGAGGCGCTGGGTAGCCAACTTGGAAAGGGCGACTCGATCTCGCGGCTCAGGCTCATTCGCAATCAGCTCGGCCGCGGCATCCATGCGGAATTTTGGTTTGGTGGTTCGCGCGGGTGCGCCTCGGCGCAACCAGGCCAACTCTTTGCGCATCAAATTTTGGCGGCGGGCCTCTGAGGCTGCGGCACTTCGATCGCGTTCATTTCTCTGCAAAATGTAGGCCGCATAGCCGCCCTCAAAGGGTTCAATAATGCCATCGTGGACTTCCCAAGTGAGATTGCACACCTCATCCAAAAACCACCGGTCGTGGGTGACCACGATTAACCCGCCAGAGTTTGCCGACCACCTTGACTTCAAGTGGCGGGCCAACCAGGCGACGCCTTCGATGTCCAGGTGGTTGGTTGGCTCATCCAGCATCACAATATCGAGGTCTTGAACCAAGAGTTTGGCAAGGGCAACGCGTCTACGCTGCCCACCTGAGAGCGCCCCCACCTGCTGCTGCCAGTCAAGGTCATTCAACAATCCACCGATGACGTCGCGAATCTTTGGATTACCGGCCCACTCGTGCTCTGGCATGTCGCCCACTACGGCTTGGCCAATCGTTTGCCCTGGGTCGATCACATCTGCCTGATCAAGTAGGCCGATGGTCAATCCATTTCGATGCGTGATGCGGCCTTCATCGGGCTCAAGCCGACGGTTCAATAACTTCAGCAGCGTCGATTTGCCATCGCCATTTCGGCCAACAATGCCGATTCGATCACCCTCATTGACACCTATGGTGATGTTGTCAAAAACCTTTTTGGTTGGAAATTCAAGAGTCAGCGCCTCGGCGCCCAATAAGTGAGCCATTAAATTTCTTCCCTGATGAATGTGCCGGGCGCTGGCCCCGAAGCGCTAACCGCCGAAAATCCTTGAGCCAAGAGTTTTTGAGCAAGCGCCTCTGCGCCATCCTGGTCGTCTGTTAGGAAAGCTACTGTTGGGCCAGAGCCAGAAACAAAACCCATCCTGGCCCCGGAAGCGAGGCCGGCATCTAGGGTGATTTTCAAGTCTGGCCTCAGGTCAAGTGCGGCCTCTTGAAGATCGTTCTTAAGAACTTTAGACAGCTCTGAGAGTTCACCGGTTTGAAGCGCTCGGATTACTGACGCAGGTACCTCAGCCTCAGGCGTTTGGGTAGGATCTTCTCCTCGAGCAACGCGAATCTCATCGAGCCTGCGATAGACAGCGGGGGTGCTTAGGCCAAGATCTGAAGTAACTAGGACTAAGTGAAATTTGGCGGCTGACTCCAACTGGGTCAACTTCTCGCCCCGGCCAAGCCCAACTGCGAGTCCACCCGCCAAGGCAAAAGGCACATCGGCTCCCAGAGAAACTGATTCTTGCAATTCCGAATCGACCTCGGTTGCCCATAATGCGTTTACGGCCATTAGCGCGGCAGCGGCATCTGCCGAGCCTCCGCCCATGCCACCGGCTACCGGGACATGTTTGTAGATTTGGAAAGCTAGGGGTTCAGCGGGGTGGTCGGCTAGTTCGGCCACAAACTTGGCTGCTTTGACTACCAAGTTATCTTCGCCCGTTGGAACTGCATCGAGTTGCAAATTTGAAACGGTGCCAGAGGTTGATACCGACCAATTGTCAGAGCGAATAACAGTTACCTCATCACGCAGGTCTAGCGCCAAATAAACGCTGGCAACCTCGTGAAAACCGTCGGGCAAAAGCGGGCCGACGGCGAAAAACAGGTTGGTTTTGCCAGGCGCAGAAGCGGTGACGCTGGTCAAACTGTTGTTCATTAGATTTCGAGCCTACGCTGAACGCCATTGAGCACTTCGCGCCAGTACAAATCTCGAGGCTTAATGCCGGCTTCTTTTGGAATTAGCTCATGTTGAACTTGGAGAGTGACTAAACCGCCATCTTTGACCACAAACTGAAGGTGCGCCCGAGTGCGGTCATCGAAAGCGAGAGAGATTTTGCCACCCTTTGAGGTCAAAACTCGAGGGCGATCGAATACTGCCCAAGATTGCACATCGTTGAGGACGGTAAAAAGTCTTGAAAGTTCAACTTGAAAATCGCGTTTCATAGTGAGCGTGTATCTGCCGGTTGGCTGCTGAGAGGTCTTCTCAAGCCCGCGAGCCTCAACATAGGCGAGGCCGATTGATTCGGCCCACCAATCGCTCAGTTTGGTGCTCTTCTTCAACCAAGTAATGATTTCCTTAGACTTCCAGAAAATCGCCTTTTGATCATCAAGTAACTTAAACCACTGCTCACGCTTGTGACCAGTTTCTTTGAGCACCTTATCGGCTTCAATGTGCGGGTCAACTGGCGGCAAACCTTTTCGAAACAGCGCCATTATTTTGCCTTTGCAATCGATACAAATTGATGAACGTCAAGTTCTTCGCCTCGAGCTTGCGGGCTTATCCCTGCAGCAATCAAGATTTTCTCAGCCTCGCCCGCTGAACCGGCCCAAACCGAAAGCGCCTGGCGCAGTGTCTTCCGTCTCTGTCCGAACGCGGCATCGGCAACTTCAAAGGTCGCAAGTCGAAGGGCCTCGTCACCAAGCGGCACAGCTCGCTTCGAAAAATAGACCAAAGCCGAATCAACGTTCGGCACCGGCCAAAAAATATTGCGTCCAACATTTCCGGCTAGGGCTGAATCGGCATACCAGGCCAACTTCACCGATGGAACGCCGTATATTTTTGAACCCGGTGTTGCTGCCAACCGATGAGCAACCTCTGCCTGAACCAGGACAAGGCCCTTCTGGATACTTGCGAACTGTTCAAGAAAATGAAGCAGGACCGGAACCGAGATGTTGTATGGCAAATTGGCCACTAACGCATCGGGCGCTATTGGCAACTCGGTGACTTTTAGGGCATCGTTTCGCACGAGCGTGAAATCGGTTCCCGGGGCGCGCTTAGCGATAGTGCTCTCGAGTTCGGCAGCCATTTTTGGATCGATTTCAACAGCGATGACTCGCTTGGCGACCTCCAGCAAACCGAGCGTTAGCGACCCCAAACCGGGGCCAATCTCAACTACCGTTTCATCCCCGGTTAGTTTCGCGGCTGCCACGATGCGGCGAATTGTGTTTGGGTCAGTAACAAAGTTTTGACCCAACTTTTTAGTCGGTGTCACATCTAGCCGAGCGGCTAGTTCACGAATGTCCACGCCTCCAAGCAACTGCACGTCTGCCATTAGAAGCCCTCCGCCCATGAGCCATAGACGGTTTCTGTGTTGAGAGCCACTTGGGCGGCAAGCTCATTTACGTCTACCCCGCGCTGCTGCGCCATAAATCTAAGCGTGATTGGAATCAGATAGGGAGCGTTTGGGCGCCCGCGAAAAGGCTCCGGCGCTAAAAATGGCGCATCGGTTTCAACCAAGATGAGTTCTTTTGGCGCCATCACCAAAGAGTCGCGCAGGTGTTGATTTCGTTTGATTGTTATGTTCCCAGCAAATGACATGTACCAGCCATTGTCGGCACAGATTTGCGCCAAGTCGGTTTCGCCCGAGTAGCAATGAAATACCACTTTTTCGGGAGCGCCAACCTTTAGCAAGGTCTTGACAACCTGATCATGTGCATCGCGATCGTGAATCATCAAAGCGATGTTGTTTTCCTTGGCGATTCTGATGTGCTCTTCAAACGAGTGCTGTTGCAACTCGAGATCGCCCTCGCCTTCGGTCCGAAAGAAGTCAAGACCTGTCTCACCGATAGCTCGAACCCGAGGTTGAGCAGCAAGTAACTCGATTTCGGCAATTGCTTGGTCTAAAAGTTTCTTGGTTTTATAGAGCGGCGCCTCATTTGGGTGCAGGGCAACGGCTGCCAAAACCCTCTCATCTTTGGTCGCTAAGTCGGCACACCATTTTGAACTCTCGAGTGTCACGCCAACTTGAACTACGCCTTTGATTCCAACACTCTGAGCGAGATCAAGATTCTCTGCCCATGGCATAACGCCAAGTTCGTCATCAAACTCAAATTCAAGATGACAGTGATTGTCATAAACGGCTACCTCGAGTGGTTCTGGAGCCGGAGGAAAACTAGGCGCCTTCTTGGTGTTGGCAGCAGGCTTTGCAGACTGTGCATCAGGCTGACCTGCCTTCGAGCTTCGAACGAATTGCTCTTCGGCCATTGTTTAGTTCGCTTCGGTTGAATCGGCTTCGATGCGCGGGAACAATGGTTCAAGTTCGCCAATAGCAGTTCCAGACTTTAGCTGACCCCAATTGGCGGCTTCCGACAGCGGTTGCGCGGCTAAGCCTCCGAGCGACACCTGGCCGACGGTGGACCACAGTTTTTCGGCAACTTTTGGAGTGACCGGTGCCATCAAAGTTGACAAGACTCGAAGCCCTTCGGCAGCCGTGTACAAAACCGTTCCCAAGCGCTCGCGCTTGTTTTCATCCTTGGCCAAAACCCAAGGCTCTTGAACCGTGATGTAGTTGTTTAATTCATCGACCAGAGTCCAAACGGCAATCAAGGCGTCTTGAATGGCAACTTCATCGATGGCGGAATCGGCGTTGGCAACAGCAGACTTTGCAACCTGCTGAACCTGCAAATCTGCATCGCTAGCCGCACCTGGAACCGGTAGCACTCCGCCGAAATAGCGGTGGATCATTGCTACAACGCGTGAGGCTAGGTTTCCAAAGCCGTTGGCCAGCTCGGCTTGATAACGAGCCGATAGGTCTTCCCAAGAGAATGATCCATCTTGACCAAAAGCGATTGCCTTCATGAAGTAATAGCGGAATGCATCTGAACCGAAGGTTTCGGTAATTTGGCTCGGCGCGATACCAGTTAGCTTCGACTTAGACATCTTTTCGCCGCCAACCAAAAGCCAACCGTGGCCGAAAACCTGGTTGGCCGGCTTCAAACCGGCCGCCATCAACATCGCTGGCCAAATCACTGCGTGGAAGCGGAGGATGTCTTTTCCAACCACCTGAACGCTTGCCGGCCAAAGTGACTCAAACTGCGCCTTCGCTTCAGCAGAATCCTCGCCATAGCCAATAGCCGTGATGTAGTTCAATAGCGCGTCGAACCACACGTAGGTAATGTGGCTGTCATCCCAAGGGATGTCGATGCCCCAATCAAACTTCTCTTTTGACCGAGAAATCGAAAGATCGGTCAAGCCGCGACGGACAAAAGACACAACTTCATTTCGCGCAGATTCTGGCTGGATAAATTTTGGGTTAGCAGCATAGAAATCAAGTAGTGGTTGTTCGAACTCGCTGAGTTTGAAGAAGTAGTTTGTCTCGGCAAGTTTCTCGACAGGCTTTGAGTGGATTGCACAAACGGCTTGGCCGGCAAACGCCCCTTCGCCAGGCATCAAATCTGCCTCGGTTTTGTACTCCTCGCAACCCACGCAGTAGTTGCCCTCAAATTCACCACGGTAGATAAAACCGGTGTCATAGAGGTGTTGCAAGAATTTCTGAACGTTTTTTTCGTGCCGAGGTTCGGTGGTGCGGATGAAGTCTTGGTTTGCGATATCGATAGTTTCCAAAAGTGGCAGCCATGCCTCTTCGACCAACTTGTCCGCCCATGCCTGGGGCGAAACCGAATTTGCCGATGCGGTTCGAAGAATCTTTTCACCGTGTTCGTCTGTGCCGGTTAGTAGAAAGCTAGACTCTCCGCGCTGACGGTGCCAACGAGCCAAAACGTCAGCGGCTACCTCGGTATAAGCGTGACCGATATGAGGAGCGTCATTGACGTAGAAAATAGGGGTCGTGACATAGAACGACTTACCTTTGGTGTTTGGCATTCTTCTATCTTAAAGCTTTGCGGGCTTCTAAGACCGCTTGATAAAGCTCGCTCTTGCCGGCTCCGGCCGCCCCAGCAATCTCGGCAACAGCCTGTTTGAGCCCAATTCCATCTTCAATCAGAGCCAGAACTTGCTGCACTAGGTCTTCGCTCTTGGCCTCAGCGATGACTGCACCAGCCATAACCAGCACCATCTCGCCCTTGGGTTCTGATTTTGCCCACTCCACAAGTTCTGGCAGGGTCCCTCGTTCTGTGTGTTCAAACTTTTTGGTCAACTCACGAGAAACACTGGCCTGTCGTTCTGCGCCAAAAATAGCCGCCGCGTCCTCCAAGGATTCCAAGATTCTGTGTGGAGATTCAAAGAAAACCATGGTGCGAGGCTCACGCAGAAGTGACTCGAAAGTTTTGCGACGGTCACCAGATTTTCGGGGTAAAAACCCTTCAAAAGTGAATCGGTCGGTTGGCAGACCTGACACGGCGAGCGCCGAAAGAACGGCCGATGGGCCAGGGATTATCGTGACTGGGATTTTCGCTTTTACCGCGGCTCTCACGAGTAGAAATCCAGGATCGCTCACCGTAGGCATACCCGCATCACTCACAACTAATACATCTTCATCGCCAGCAATCTCTAGAATCTGTTCAATTCTTTCGTTTTCGTTGTGCTCGTGCAGGCTGAAAAGGCGCGCATTCAGTTTGATGCCCAAGGCATTTGCCAGCTTCAAAAGGCTCCGGGTGTCTTCGGCGGCGATGAATTTTGAACTCACCAGATGCTCAACCAGGCGCGGCGATGCGTCGGAAAGGTTTCCGATTGGAGTCGCAGCGAGAATGAGCACGCTCTATTGTCTAGCATTAGGGCGTGAACGCATTGCTAAATCGCCTCTTAGCCGATCCAAAAAGTCGTCAGCTCCTCAATCGAGCAGCCACTTGGATGATTATTGCTTTGGCGGCGTTTCTGCGTCTCTGGAACCTTGGCTACCCAAACAAATTAGTTTTTGACGAGACCTATTACGTCAAGGATGCTTGGACTCTCTGGAACACCGGCGCCGAGAAGGCTTGGCCCAATAACGCAAATGCGGCATTCGAATCAGGGCACGTTTTTGACTACCTAAATGAGCCGAGTTTTGTGGTTCACCCTCCCCTTGGTAAATGGATCATGGGCTTTGGGATGTGGTTATTTGGAGCTCAAAATAGCTTCTCCTGGCGGATTAGCGTTGCTGTTTTAAGCATTGCGGCGGTGGCACTCATCATGATGATTGCCAAGATCCTCTTTCAAACCAAGATTTGGTCTCTCGTGGCAGGTTTCCTTTTCGCCATAGATGGGCATGCGATTGTTCTGGGTCGAACTGGTTTACTCGACGGCATCCTGATGTTTTTTGTCTTGCTTGCCTTCTATTTTCTACTCCGGCACTTGCAAACCGGCATAAATTTGGAAAGGGCTACTTGGCGACAACCTTGGCTGATCGCGGTCGGCGTTACGTTAGGAGCCGCCAGCGCTGTCAAATGGTCGGGGCTCTACTTTCTTGCCGCTTTTGGGCTTTACTTAGTCATCAGCGATGTGCTGAATCGCCGCAAATATTGGTTAAGCGCAATTCAGGCACTGATCACCTTGACATTGATGGTCCCAGTGGCAATCATCACTTACCTAGCCACCTGGACCGGCTGGTTAGTTACTTCAAAGGGCTACGACCGCGATTCAAATCCAAATCCGTTCCTAGCTCTCTTGAAATACCACCAAGACGCATTCAATTTCCACGTCAACCTCCACACTCCGCACAATTACGCATCAAATCCGGCTACCTGGCTGTTCGCAATTAGACCAACGAGCTTCTTCTATGAGAGTCAAACCCTGGGCCAGGATGGCTGTGCCTCTGCAGACGGATGTTCAAGCGCAATCACTGCGCTGGGCAATCCCTTTATCTGGCTGCCGGCAGCAGCTGCGGTTATATTTTTGACCTACTTATTTTTCACTCGCCACAGCAAAGTCGGGGGTCTCATCCTGCTCGGCATTGCTGGCGGTTACCTCCCGTGGCTAGCATTCATGAACCGCACGGTATTTCAGTTTTACTCAATTGCCTTCCTGCCTTGGATGATTCTGGCACTGGTTTATGTGCTTCGGCTTTATCTACACACTCGGGACACAGCTGAGCTGCCAAGGGCTGTGCGCCTAGTTGGCGGCTACCTAGGTTTGACTTTTGTGGCCAGCTTGTTCTTTTTGCCAATTTGGATTGGCACTTGGACCCCATACTGGTATTGGCACATCCACATGTGGATCCCAAGCTGGATCTAGGAAGAAGAGTCAATGAATTTCTACGCGGTCACCTACTTTTATGTCGCCGACGAGGAAACTTTGTCTGAGGTGAGGCCAATTCACCGCGCTTGGTTGGCGGAACAACTTGAAGCAGGCCGATTGTTGGCAAGTGGCCCAAAAGTTGATACTTCTGGAGCACTTCTTATTTGGAAAGCAAATTCGGTCGAAGACCTAGCCGCGTTGCTAGACCACGACCCATTCGACTTAGCCGGTTGCATCGGCGAACGTGTAATTGAACAATGGAAACCTGTATTCGGACCCTGGAGTAACTAATGTCATTTGACCCTTCAACCATGCCCCTAATCACCCTGAACAATGGGCAGAAGATTCCCCAACTGGGTCTCGGCGTCTACAAACTTGAGGCAGCCAGCGCCGCAGATTTAGTAGCCACAGCGATCGAGACCGGATACCGACGAATCGATACAGCTGCTCTCTATTTGAACGAGGCCGAGGTCGGCGAAGGCATCCGCCAGAGTTCTTTGCCCCGCGAAGATATTTTTGTGACTACAAAGATTTGGAACGACCGCCAAGGTTTTGACAACGCCTTAGTAGCCATCGATGAAAGCCTTGACCGGTTGAACATTGACTATGTTGACATGCTCCTGATTCACTGGCCCGCACCAAAGCAGGACAAGTTTGTTGAGACTTGGGCAGCTTTCCAGCACGTTCTCGAAACCGGAAAAGTTCGGGGTATCGGGGTTTCAAACTTCCACCCAATGCACCTGCACAAGTTGATTGCAGCCGGTGGCGCGATACCGGCCATCAATCAAGTTGAGCTGCACCCGGCACTGCAGCAGGCCGAATTGCGAGCTTATAACCACTCGCACGGCATCGCCACAGAAGCCTGGTCACCGCTTGCTCGAGGGCGGTTCCACAACGAAGCGATCATCGTCAAAATTGCTGAGAAGCATGAAAAAACTCCAACCCAGGTGATTATTCGTTGGCACATTCAGCTAGGCAATCTGGTAATCCCGAAGACGGCGCACCCGGCCAGACTTCTTGAGAATATTTCGGTTTTTGATTTCGCATTGGACGACGCCGATATGGCTGCGATTGCAACTTTGGACTCGGGCTTCCGCACCGGGCCAAACCCAGACGAATTCGACTAGGAGTCCAAAATGCGCGTACTAATTTCTGGAGCGAGTGGACTGGTCGGCACCGAAGTTGCTAGGCAATTGCGTGAACGCGGCGATGAACCACTGCTTCTGGTGAGACGAAAAGCCAGCAAACCAAATGAGGTTGAGTGGAATCCTGGCAAGGGATACATTCAGCCGGGCGTTATCGAAACCGTTGATGCCGTGGTTAATTTGGCTGGCGCGACGACGGGCAAAATCCCGTGGACCCGCGAATACAAAAACGAAATCGTGAATTCGAGACTTGACTCGACAAAAACCCTGGTTGCTGCAATCACGGCCGCCGAGAAAAAGCCAAAAGTATTGATTAGCGGCTCCGCTTCGGGTTTCTACGGCGAGGGCGGCTCGCGCCTACTTCACGAAAGCGACTCCAAGGGAACTGGCTTTCTAAGCGATTTAGCAAACCAATGGGAGCAAGAAGCTCTCAAGGCACCAAAAGATGTTCGTGTGGTTTTGGCCCGAACGACGATGGTGATGTCACGCAAACTTGGTGCGCTAGGTCGCCTTGTGCCACTGATCAAACTCGGTGTCGGTGGGCCGCTAGGTTCGGGAAAACAATTTTGGGCATGGATTTCACTGCCTGACGAAGCTGGTGCGATTCTTCACCTGATTGACACTCCAGGAGCGAATGGACCTTTCAACCTGACTGCTCCTGAACCAGCCACCTGCGGTCAAATTATTCGCAGATTGGCAAAGGATCTTCACCGACCTAGCCTGATACCGGTTCCGGCATTCGCGCTTCGCCTGGTTTTGGGGGAAGCCGCACAAGAGCTTTTGCTTTGCAGTCAAAACATGAGTGCAGATAAGTTGCTGGCCTCCGGCTACAAATTTAGGCACCCCACATTAGCCAGCTCCTCAGCCTGGGTAACCGCCAAGGATTAAATGAAAAAACCCGCCACCGAAGTGGCGGGTTTTTTATTTTGAAACTTATTTTGCGGCTGGCTTCTTTGCTGCAGTGGTGCGTGCGGCAGCTGGCTTCGCAGCTGGCTTCGCGGCTGGCTTCGCACCAGTCTTAGCAGCCGGCTTCGCAGCTGGCTTAGCGGCAGTCTTAGCAGCTGGCTTAGCAGCAGGCTTTGCGGCGGTCTTAGCAGCTGGCTTTGCAGCTGGCTTCGCAGCGGTGGTCTTTGCTGCAGGCTTAGCTGCAGGCTTCTTTGCTGCTGGCTTTGGAGTTGCAGCCTTAGCGGTTGTCTTAGCAGCGGTCTTAGCAACCTTCTTGACTGCGGTGCCAGCGGTCTTGGTTGCTGTCTGGGTAGCCTTCGAAGCGGTCTTTGCAGTTGCAGCAACCTTCTTCTCTACGGTCTTTGCGGTGGTAGCAACCTTCTTCTCGGCTGCGGTCACTGTCTTTTCGACCTTTTTCTCAAGGTCGGCAGTTACCTTCGCTGCCTCATCTACAACTTCTGCTGCAAGCTTGCCTGCATCCTTTGCGATGTTCTTTGCGTTCTTTGCGAATAGTTTTTTTGCGGTATCGAAAATGCCCATGTTTGAGTCCCTTTAAGTTTTGGATTTTGAAATCTATTTAAGTCTAGCGAGTACACCTAATTCGTTAGCAAGTGGTGTTCGCGTTTACCAATAGTTACCAAACAATTTGCTTCGAAATTTGAAAGCGAATCAAGCTGAGATTTAACCGTTTGCGCGTCTTCTGCGAAGGATTTCATCAAGTTCGCTTTGTTCTAGTTTGCGCGTGGTCGCTTGAGTTTGAGCTTCAGAGAATTCCACAACTTTTGCAAACTCAACTGACTCGATCGAGCCATTCAAGGTTGTCGGCGTTGGCAACTCATTGCGCACCCATGCACGCTCAACAATTGCCGATTGCTGCGCCGGCTCCTGGCTAAGGCTACGAGCAAGTTCAATGAAATTGTCAGAAGTTATGCGACTTGAAATTTCAGTTACTTTTCGGGAACGAGATTTCGTGGTTCGTGGCGCATAGCTGCCCCGCTCTCGCTCCTGCGAGCGTTTGAACCAGGATGGAACAAAGACCATTAGCCAAAGGCCAGCAACCACTGCTAGAGCCAAGCCACCGAATCGTGAAAAGTCCATGCTTCAAAGATATGAGTTAGCTGCCCAACTCATCTGCATTTAATTCGGTGTGTTTAATTGCAGTCACAGAACTATTACCCCACGGGTACTCAAGAGCCGGGACTTGATTTCGCAGCCATCGATTTAACACTCCATTTGGAACTTCTTCTTGAGTCAACGCAAACACATAGTGATCACGCCAGGCACCGTTGATGTGGATGTAACGTTCTTTTAGCCCCTCGTACCTGAATCCCAATTTCTCGACCACCCGAAGTGACGCCAAATTTTCTGGCCTGATGTCGATTTCAACTCGATGCAGACCAATAACATTTAGCAAATAATCTGAAACTAGCGCCACGGCAGTCGGTGTGACACCCAGCCCGGCAACCTCAGGAACCACCCAATAACCGATGACCGCATTACTCAGCGAGCCATAGAGGATATTTGCAACGTTCAGCTGGCCAACAACTTCACCGTCAAGTTCGATCAAAAATGGCAACCCAGACTCTGTCTCCGCTTGTTTGATGAGACCCTTCACCATCGCGCGAATATCAAAAGAGTTTGGGCCATAAGGATTGGTGGCCTCCCAAGGCCTTAGCCACTCGCGATTACCGAGAATGAGACGCTCTAGAGTCTTGGCATCACGTTGTCTGAGCAATCGAACAGAGATGCCTTCATGGGAAAGAGAAAAATTGTTGGCCACGATGGCAAGATTAGTGCCATGGATGCATTGATTGAACAAAAACGGGCATTGCGCCAAGCAATGAAGGTCAAGCGAGCGGCCCGAACCTACGATGCAAATGAGCCAAGCGAAATATGCGTTCACTTGGCTGAGCTGTGCCTACAAAATGGTGCAACCAGAGTGGCCTGTTATCTTCCGTTTGGCGACGAACCAGACACCGAGCTATTTATCGACTGGGCAATCGAGAACGACATCGAAGTGGTATTACCAGTTTCAAATCAAGATGGAAGCTTGACCTGGGTTAAATTCGACGGCGCTACTGAACCGGGTATTTTTGGTTTTGCTGAACCGATTGGCGAGACTGCAAAATTGGCCGGCGTTGATCTGATTGTGATTCCGGCACTCGCGGTAGACACCTCCGGGTCGAGACTTGGAAAAGGCAAGGGCTACTATGACAGAGCGCTTGCCGAACTCGAAGAAGTTGCACCCGTGGTTGCGGTTATTCACCCCGAAGAATTGATCAGTTCGATTCCCACCGAAGATCATGATCACCCAGTAGACGCAGTCGTAACCGCTTCAGGAATCAAGCACTTCACCAACAGGTTAAACTAGTGAAATGCCCCTTTATTCTTACGTCTGCAAAAACTGCGAACACGCCTTTGATGTTCAGCAGTCACTAGCAGATGCTGCTTTGACAAAGTGCCCTAACTGTGGCGGCGAATTGCGCAAAGTTTTTGGAAAAGTTGGCGTGACATTCAAGGGCAGCGGTTTTTACCGCAATGATTCTGGCTCGACTAGTAAAAAGAGCGACTAGCAAAAAAGAGCGGCAGGTTTAAGGCCGACCTGCGACCTAACCCCAGTGTGGTGGCTTGTCACCGCGTAGACGCGCATCATTTGAATCGGTCCGCTCACCCCAGGCGGCATCGGTGTCTTCAAAAGCTCGATCACTGGCGTCAAATAACGGTGTTGGCCGTTGAGAAATTTGCATGCCCAACTGCTCTGCAATCCTCTGCGCAATGGCTTGAGGGTCTGAAAAAAGCTCGAAACTATGAACTCGAATGTATTCCCAACCGAGAGACCGAAGTAGGCCTGGACGAATGCGAAATTTTTCGCTTCGGCTTTCGCCTCGAAGCGCCCAATCGGGTTCGATGACAGCGGCCTTCTTGGCATAACTGACTACTAAAGGCATGTTCACAGACAAAGACTCATCGACCCTGGCGCCAAGTTTCTTTAGACGCAAACTCAAGTCATTCAGCATTGGGTCGGCCAGCGCGTCTGACTCACCCGGTGTGGCACTTGCTGCCGATAACAAATCCTTAAGTAGAAGTGCGCCGTGGGCTAACCGGTCTTCGGGAATTTCATCAGGACCGAAGCAAGACACGACCGTGATTTGCTTTCGGGCACTGACAAGCAAATTAGCCAGCGAGCGCCGTCCCTCTGGTTCGCTGAGCTGACCAAAATTCGAGAGAACAGCGCCGTGGGAGGTTTTACCGAACCCTACGGAGAAAACCACCCGATCGGCCAAACGATGGGTCAAATCTGAAAGTGAAAATACTTCAAACTTTTCTCGCCCGTGGCTGTGGAAAAATTCCGCCAGCTCTGGGCGCTGCTTCAAGCCTTCGCTAATTGCCGACCGAATTCGCTCGGCATGCACCCCGGATGCACTTGCTAGGAGCAACGAATCCTCTGGGTGCCAAGCGGCATGATGGAAGACATGCTCGACTGCGCGTTGGACCTCGGCATCAAGACTTTCGGTGGCTCCTTCAATCGTGCTAGTTGCACGATTTTCAAGTAAGACCAGATCAAGGTTGTAATTATCCTCACCAAGATATTCGGCCGCACTAGGCGTGTACTCGATGCGATTCTGATAAAACTCGCGGTTGATCAAGTTGGCCAATGCCTGGCTTGAAGTTCGATAGCTTCTTCTCAAAACTTCTGCACCGAAGATTCGACGAACTTCCTGGAAGACCGAAGGAGAATTTATTTCGCGCCCAAGGGCAATGGCTCTTGGCTCGATCTCGAAACCAGTCGGCGTGGCAATCGCATCGTCTCCAAATGCAATTACTTGCGATGAGCGAGCCAGTGCGCCTAGGTTCTCAGCAATAGTTGAACCCGCGGCATCTAGAACGAAAACCACATCGAATTTCTCATCGCGACCGACTTCGGCTGCCACTTCATATGGGGAAAGCAGTTTGGCTTTTGTGAGTTTAGGCATGATCGATGGAGCGGCTCGATCAAGTTCTAAAAGAGTCGCCGAACCCGTTTTAAGAACAGCTTTTAACGCGGCTGCTTCGTTTGGGCTTGAAGCAAGGGCGGCATGCCAGTCATCGGCCAAGCCCTTCGATAGGCTCTTGGCTCCGAGTTGGATTTGAGCTTCATATGCGTCGCGGAATGAAGCCTCATTTGCGTCGATTCTTTGCGAGGTGTAGCCAAGAATCGTTGGGTCGTCTGCCAGGGCAAACTCAAGAGCTGACTGCCACCAACACAGATCCAGCTCGACTGCGAGTCGGTCTTTTGATGTGTGCAAGCGTCCAAGGTCTCTGGCAAGTTGACCAAGCCCCGAAGCGCGCAGTTGCCCGGCAAGCATTGCACGGTCGCCAAGATTACCCAGCGCCTCGGTGTCTTCAGCCAAAGACTGCAACTTCAACGCGAGTTTATCTAGGCTCATTCTTGTAAGCGGTGGCTCGGTAGATTCTGGATCCAAATGGCGCTGAATCTGCTCTAGATCTGCGACAAAAGATTGGTACGCAATCAGGGCGTCATTGATGCCAGCCGCAACCTGCGGGCTCCTTTGCGAAAGCGAATAACGCTGCCACTGCTCTCGCTGATCCTGAATTTCAAGCAAAGCCACGTGGATGTCGGCAACATGCATGCCGGGGCGCAAATATTCTTTGGCAAGTTTCTTTAGTCGACGGCGGTTGCTGCCAGACATTTTCACGCGATCTGACTTTTCAACCCCCTTGCGTGGCGCTGTTGCTGCAATGAGTTCGGTTAATGGTCGGTCGAAAACATCGGCTACAAAACGATCGTGAGTCTCGCGCACACCCATGAATAATTTCAGGTACGTGCCAAAATCTTCCACGGTTTGGGCCGGTTTAAATTCAACCGTTGCAATGTAATCGGCGAGTTGGGCCGAGAGGTTTGGGAATGACTCGTCGCGCAACCGCTTAGCAAGAGTGATGGCCTGAGCCACTTCACCCGGTGAAGCAAACTGTGCCTGATACCAAGCCGTGTCCTGCGGGCCAAACTTAAACTCACCTAGGTCGGCTGCTTCAGCCAAAAGCGCCATAGCTGTCTTGCGGTCCAAGTGTTCAACGAGGTGGCTGGAATCAATGCGGGCGCTGGTGACCGGAGGATGTGGCATGGCACTGAGTGCTGCCAATTCACGCAAAATCTCACCGATGGAAAAACCTAGTGAATCAACCTTGCGATCTAATGCCTTGAAGTATGAATCAAGCTCGGCTTCGGTTGCCAAACGACGAGCCTGGGCAGATGCCAAATCAACCTCGGTGGCTTTTTCATTTCTTGAGATTGCCGCCACAACGTCAACCCAAGTGCAGTGAGCACGAACTCCAACTCCGGCAAGGCCGGTCAAAGAAAGTCGGTCGGCTAACTCGTTGAGGGTTTGACGTCTAGGTGCAACAATCAAAACCGATTTTTCGGCTTTGACCAATACACCGAGAGTGTTTACTACGGTTTGCAAATAACCGCAGCCCGGAAGGGTTTCCACTGCAAAACTTTGACCGGCAAGTGCTCGGGCCGCAATTCGAACCTGAGTTGAATCTGCGTCAGCCACAAAAAGCATTTCGCCAATCTCAACATCTGGCAAACCGTCTTTTGGTTCACCAGATAGGTCTGAAAGCAGGGGCGTTTGAACTCGCTGAAAGTCGCGAGTCAGCTCAGTTGGCACGGTGGTGAAATTACCGATCACCAAAATTCGCTTCAAATCGAGTTTTGCCTTCGCAGCCGTTACGTTTGCGAGGTAATTAAGGACCGTGACCGGTACCAGGTCAGAACTTTCGTTCTGCCTGGCCAAGAGGTCGGCCTCATTTAGGGCAATTCCATAGTTGGCAAAGAGCGCATCGGTAAGCGCCGGGTTAACTTTCGCAGCGCCTGACTTCGCCAATTCATAGTCATCGCCCTTTTTTTCAAGAGTCACGGGCCACAGCAAAACTGGCATCTTCAGGTCGATGCCATCGCCTTCAAAATCAACGAGCCCGCCGGCAAGAAACAAACTGTCGATACCAAACTGATTTGCTAGGCGGTCTGCCTTTTGTTTCATTCTCCTAGCGGCCGAGAGGGCCCGTGAGAACGCCAAGGGGTCTCGAACCAGGTTGGAAAGCAGAGTTGTTCGGCCGGTCACAAACTGTGAGAATCCACCCGGATGGGAACGTTCAAGGTCGATTCGACCAAAACTGTTAACTTCAAAATTGAGCAGCGGATTGGTGACGCCGATGGCGGCGATTTCGGCCTGCCAAGCATCCCAGTTTTCACTGGACACGCCTGCTCCTGAAACCACTTGATCAACCATGGAATAACCCTAACTTTTGGCAGGCTTCAAAGCTCTTAGGCTTGCCCTAATTCCAGACCGATTATCCGCGTATATTTGAAGTTCATGCCCTCGTAGCTCAGTGGATAGAGCAGTGGTTTCCTAAACCATGTGCGGAAGTTCGATTCTTCTCGGGGGCACCGATCGTAATCGAACGCGAGTGAGTGACTAACCTAGGCTGCCAACTGCAAGTATGGGTTCCAGTCTGGCTCTAGCCTCTCGGTTCCTCGAACGCTCCAAACAGTGCCGCTAGGCATCCGTGGCGTAAATCTCAACTTCCAACCAATCTCGGCCAAGGTTTTGTCGCCCTTACGGTTGTTGCAGCTGAAACAGCAGGCAACCAGGTTCTCCCAAGTGTCTCGGCCACCCTTGGACCTAGGTTGGACGTGATCAATAGTGTTTGCCGGGCGAGAGCAATAGGCGCAACTATGGCCATCGCGTCTTAACACCCCGCGCCTCGAAACCGGCACAATCCGGCTCCCCGGAATTCGCACGTAACGTGAAAGCAAAATTACCGATGGAAGTTCGTGCTCCTGATAAGCCGAGCGAACACTTGCCTCTGGCGCACCAGCCAAAACGGTGGCCTTCTTATTGAGCACCAAAACCAGCGCTCGCTTGAAAGACACAACCGCGAGCGGCTCATAGCCGGCATTCAGAACAAGTGTGCGCATTCAATACCTCTCAGAAATAAAAAACGCGTCACCATTACTGGTGACGCGCGCGGCTATCGAGTTGTTGTTGAAATTGGCGTATGGATTGACAAGGGCACTTAAGGCGCATTGCAATCTCCTTCACCAAATGGTTAGTTACTTAGTGTCAGGTTATGACTGAACCGGTAAAAGCGCCAGAAATGTTTTCGGCGTGTTTTATGAAGATTTGGTGACGAAAAACCTGCGAAAAGCAAAACTACTTTGTCGCTAGGCGCACGAAGTGGATGTTGCTAGTGAAGATTGGAGCAAGTTTCACGCTATCTCCAGGCCGCGGTGCGTGATAGAAATTGCCATTTCCGGCATAGATTCCGTCGTGACTCAAGTCATCGAAGACCACCAAGTCACCCGGAACCGCGTCTTCAGGCTTGATGAGAATGCCGAGGCGATTTTGAGCGTGAACCGAATGTGGAAGTTCAACACCGAACTGGGAGAAGACGAAAGCTACATATCCCGAACAGTCGAAACCGGCTGGGGTTTCACCACCGAACACGTATGGAGTGCCGACGTATTTTGACGCTACCTGGAGCACCGTGGCACCCTCGAGCTTGCTGTAAGGCGGGTTCAAAATATAGTCAGCAGCGGTTGGACCGGTGTAGGTGCGATAGGCATTCAAAGTCTCTTGACGCGCAATCTCGCTTGCGTTGGCCGACTCATAGCTGCCTCGCGAATATTTCACGGTGTTGACGGCTGCGACGGTTAGGTTTTGTGTTCCGGCGGCAGAGGCAAGTGCTTGCGCATCTGTCGTCGTGAAGCGAGACATCGCAGCCACATCCGGGTTGTAAGCGTATGCGGGCAGTGCGAACGTGGCAAATAACCCCGAGGCCACCGTCATGGTGATTAGATTTCGAACGCCACGGTGCTCATGAAGTTTCGTTCTGCGCTCGGCACGAACCAAATATCGCCCGGATGAAACCGCTTCTTTGTGCTCTCGAGTGTGACTTCTTTGCGCCTTCTGCTGCTTGGCGAGACGTTTGGCCATCTTTCGCTCAAGGCGCGACTGGCGAGCCCTCTCCGATTCGCGAATCGATCGACGGCTGCGCAACTCGAATGATTCGAGGACGTTGATTTCAACATCTGCGCGGTGTCTACCGGTGGCTTTGGTCGCCAAAACTAAACCTCCAGGGTTTATTTGTGCAGTCCACCAGTTTACCCGAAGTTAACTGATAAGAGGCTGAAAGGTTTCTTACCTAGGCCCGTGACCCTGATACCTTGGCCAGACACCGTGGATTGAGCGTTACGCCTCAACGAAAAGGTGCATGGCCAAGTCATCGGCCAGCTCGAGGCCTTCGCTCTGCCCCGCTGGCAGAATCAAAACGCCGCCTGAGGTGAACTGCAAATCAATTTTCACCCCGGGCATGATGCCAAGTTTTCGCAATTGCGTGAGCAGTTCTACATCCATTTGGGCCGGCTCACCGATGCGACGAAGAATTAGCGAACCCTGCTCGGCAATTGCCTTTGGCAGGTCGCAAATTGAGACCACGCCATCCTTGAATGTGGCATTGGTTTTGAAACCCAATTCTTCAAGACCAGGGATGGGGTTGCCGTATGGCGAAATGTCTGGGCTATCAATCAGCCCAAGAATCTTGCGCTCAACCTGTTCGCTCATGACGTGTTCCCAACGGCAGGCCTCTTCATGAACCAATTCCCACTCGAGCCCGATGATGTCGGCCAACAGTCGTTCAGCAATTCGATGCTTTCGCATGACCCCAACGGCCTCTTTGCGGCCCAGGTTGGTTAGTTCTAGGTGTCGATCGCCACTGACCACTACAAGGCCATCGCGCTCCATGCGAGCCACGGTCTGTGAAACGGTTGGGCCCGATTGATCAAGGCGTTCAGCGATGCGGGCACGCATCGGAACCTGACCTTCTTCTTCAAGTTCGATGATGGTGCGGAGGTACATTTCCGTGGTGTCGATTAGGTCGGTCACGAAACCCTCCATTCCAGCTAATTAGTTCAAGATTATCGCGCCGGACCGTCTAAAACGTTCAGGTAAACTTGTGCCATGCCTGAAATCATCATTCCTGCCGAGTTTTTGCCTGTCGACGGTCGCTTCGGTTGTGGCCCTTCAAGGGTTCGCCAAGACCAAATCGCGGCGTTTTCCACCGAGGGTGCAAAGTTGATGGGAACCTCGCACCGTCAGGCTCCAGTAAAAAACTTGGTGAAGCGGGTTCAAGAGGGCCTAATGGACCTGTTCCACAACCCTGATGGCTACGAAATCGTTCAAGGCAACGGTGGTTCAACTGCATTCTGGGATGCCGCAGCGTTTTCACTTGTCGAGAACAAGGCGCAAAACCTAGTTCACGGCGAATTTGGCGCCAAGTTTGCAACCGCACTGACCAACCCATGGCTTCAGAAGCCAACTGTGATCAACGGGGAACCGGGTTCACGGCTCGAGCTTCAGGCAGAAGCGGGCATCGATTCATACGCCTACGCGCAAAATGAGACTTCCACAGGCGTGGTTACCCCCGTCAAGCGCTTGGCCGGCGTGGATACTGGCGCGTTGTTCTTCACCGATGCCACATCGGCTGCCGGAGGCATCGACTTTGACCCGCTAGAGACCGACGTCTATTACTTCGCACCCCAGAAGAACTTTGCTTCAGACGGTGGCCTTTGGTTTGCACTCATGTCACCGGCCGCAATCGAGCGAGCCGAGCGAATCGCCGCATCAGACCGATACATCCCAGAATTTTTGAGCGTTAAGACTGCGATCGACAACTCGCGCCTAAACCAAACTTTGAACACACCAGCCATCTCAACCCTGTTCTTCTTGGCCGAGCAAATCGACTGGATGAATGGCAATGGCGGTTTGGCATGGGCAGATTCTCGCACCAAGGCGGCCTCAAACCACCTCTATGAATGGGCTGACAACTCAAGTTTTGCAACCCCGTTTGTCAGCAACCCAGAGCACCGGTCTCAGGTTGTAGTGACTATCGACTTTGACGCCTCAGTGGATGCGGCTGCGGTTGCCAAAGCGCTTCGCGCCAATGGCATTGTCGACACCGAGCCTTACCGCAAGCTTGGCCGCAACCAGTTGCGAGTCGCGACATTCACCGCAACCGAACTAAGCGATGTTCAAAAGTTAACCAAGGCTATCGATTACGTAGTCTCGCAACTGGCCTAGGCTAGGCGGCATGAGGTTCTACGTCAAAGACTCTGAGCGAAAGCCAGACCCGGCACCGGTTAAGACCAACGCAAAGTTGGCAATTTCCGTTGGCTTAGTCTTGTGGGGCTTGGCGCTACTCGTTCTTCTTTTTGCCGGCTCCGCGATTCCGGCGGCGCAAGAATCTTGGAAGTTTACGTGTCTTGCCGGTCTCGGCCTCGGCTTCTACGCTCTCTTCCACGTTCGCAAGCGCTGATTCTTCTTCGCTCGGTTCGTCAATTACCGAAAGCTCTAGTTCGATGCCTTGCTCGACGTCGAGCTCGTCCTCGTCGACCTCGACCGAATTGTCATCTGAATCTTCGTCATCTGAGTCTTCGACGTCCGAATCCTCGGCTTCTTCAGCATCCAAGGCAGCCTGAGCTTCCAACTCAGCCTGCAGCGCCTTATAGTCGGCTAGGCGCTCTGACCAAGGTACCCAATCAGGGGCCACAAGAGACTCTGCTCCTGGCATAAGCAAGACTTCAGAGACGGTTGCCGGCCCTTCATCGTTGCCCTGATAAATGGTCACAGACCAACGCCAGCCAACATAGCCCTTTAACTTGCTCTCAAAAAGGTAGGTGAAAGTTCCCTCACCTTCGTCAATGGCTTCAATAAAAAACCCGACCGAACTGCGTGAGGAAGCCTCGACCGCAGCGTCGTAGGCGAAGTTTTTGTAATCGATGGTCTTAGGCATCCAACTCGTCAGCCAACTTGCGAAGCAGGCTCGCAATCTTCTTGCCATTAGATGACTCAGGGTACTTGCCGTGCTTTAGGCCACCACCCAGGTGGTCAAGAAGGCGAATCAGATCTTCAACGATCACGGCCATCTCGTCGGCCGGCTTGCGGCTCATTTTCGCCAGGCTGGGCGGCGCGTCGAGCACGCGTACCGAAAGCGCCTGGGCGCCACGCTTGCCATCAACGATGCCAAACTCCACTCGACTGCCTGGGCGAATTGAGGTGGTGCCAGCCGGAAGCGCGCTGATGTGCAGGAATACTTCGCTGCCATCGTCAGACGCGATGAAGCCGAAACCCTTGTCTTCGTCGAAGAACTTGACTTTACCGGTAGGCATGTGGACCTCTTTCGTTAGTGCAAACCTTTATTTTACAAGGGAGTTTGTTAGTTTGGCCAAGGTATCCTATAAGGATGGCTAAACAGACAAAAACTTCTCACAAAAAACAGGCTGGTCGCCTTGAGTCCATCCTCGCCTATATGGCGGCCGGATTGGTCGGAACCTCGATAATCGTGATGGTAATCACGCTATTGATTTCACTCTCAACCCATAACCTGCCTCCAATTTTGGTTTTCTATCCTCAGATTGGACTGATTGCTGGAGGCCTTTGCATCATCGCGCTTCTGGTTGTCAGCCTCCTCCGCCGCTCACGCGAGAATAACGCCGAGTAAGAAACAATGAGTCAGCTGCTTCGTCTTGCCTCGGCCTTGCGCCGGGCAAGCGACGATGACCTGCAAAAGGTGATTGCGCAGCGAATGGTTAACAGCTCGGGCCTTCGCGATTTCTTTGATCTCGCCGAAAGCCTCAGCCAACCAAAATCAGTGGCGAGCGCAGTTTCAGGGCTACCAAAAGATCAGGTTGAGGCCTTGCAGGCGATTCTTGCTGAAAAGCAACCAGCCGCTGCAGCCGCAATTGAACTCAAGAAACTCTTCCTGATTGATCAGGACTCTGAAGGCAATTACAAGCTTTTCGAATCAACGGAAACTTGCTTAGCCGAGCTAGAGGCGAGCGCCCGCTTAGCTCCGCAGCCAGTCAACGAGGCAGAATTTGCAGCAGTTTCACCAAGCCAAACCGAGGTTGATCGAGATTCCGGGATTGCAACTTTCGAAACCATCCAGGCACTTACCGAGTTGGTCTTCGATGCCGAGCAACGCTACATCCGTGAGGTTGGCAAAAAGAGCGTTGGACTACCCGACATAAAGCGTCTTGCTTTGCACGTTCGACAGACCAATGAATTTGCGCGTGAGATTTTTGAGCTTGCCGACTATGCCGATCTGCTCGGTCTTTCGAATGGTCGCTGGCAGTTAGGCCCGCAGGCGCAGGCCTGGCTGACCTGGCAACCTCATGAGCGCCACCGCCACCTAATGCTGGTTTGGTTGGGATTGCTCGGTTCGGCTTCTGCAAAAAATCTACTTGCCGGCATCAAGAGCCAGCCCGCCGGCGCAACGGTTTCTCTGGCCAAGCAACTTAGAGAAAATTTCCCCTATGCCGATGGCGCGGTTAACTCTCGTATACAACGAGTGGTTTCAATCGCAGAACGAATCGGTTTGGCCCATAACGGTTGGCTCAGCAGTTGGGCTTGCCTCGTTTTGGAAAATCAAATCGACGAAGCCGCCAATCAAGCTCGCACGCTACTGCCGGCTCCGCAGCGCAAACTAATTTGCCAAGCCGATTTGTCAATTATCGCCCCCGGACCGCTGCCTACCGATCTTGAAATTCTGCTTCGCCGATTTGCAGACACCGAACAGATCGGAATGGCTTCTACCTATCGAATGTCGGCATTGAGTTTGAGTCACGGTTTTGAAACCGGTATGACCGAGCCGGAAATCAGGTCACTCCTTCTGGAACTGACCGAGAAGCCTTTGCCACAACCGGTTGATTATTTGATTCGCGAAGCCGCCCAGCGTTTTGGCCGTCTGACTGTCTCGGCTGGAGAACTTGAAACCCGAAGTGTGGTGAAATCGGTCGACTCAATCTTGCTGGCACAAATTTTGAACGAAGCAAAGCTGAAACCATTTGCCATGTATGCACTGCCCGATGGTTCAATCGGTTGTCGCTTCGAACCTGAAATGCTCTATTACGGGCTTCGGGAGGCCGGGTTTAGCGCCGTGCAAGTCGATGCAAAGGGCGCGGTGATTTCACCTCGGGCACCGATAAGCACAAGCGAGGAATTGC